>Ga0190303_1000322_pt1 | contig 19756 bp, 20 predicted proteins | sample 48700701_MG_FD_161672 | JGI IMG/M metagenome (GOLD analysis project Ga0190303, IMG submission 161672) | Hydrothermal vent sediment bacterial communities from Southern Trench, Guaymas Basin, Mexico - 4870-07-0-1_MG | ecosystem: Environmental > Aquatic > Marine > Hydrothermal vents > Sediment ... | reverse complement strand
GAATAACGCTTGCGAAAAACGCCCATGTTGCCAGTTGGAGATTTGCAAACATCACTCGATTATCGCCTCAATCGTATAGATTTGTTGCAGGATACTTACGGTTATCGATTATGCACAGTTGGTATGTCGGTCGCACACCGTGTTTCGCTGGTTTTGTGGATGTCACAAAAGCATAGACTCATTTCATGTCAGGATAGATAAACCATCGTTCAGATTCTTCGGCTCTTCGCTAATTTACATGGGTAATCGGAAACTCGACCAGTCAATGCAGCATCAGCATAGCACCGTGCAATTTTTCTCTCAGAACATTTATATATCACCAGGCGGATGGTTCTGACAAACAATGCAGGAGGTGGACACCGATATCCCGAACCATATACAACATTCCTGACAACAGAAGGCATCGAACAGACAGATACAACAGATAAAGAGGAGGCGTAATTTTGAAAACAACAAAATATTTGATCATTCTTGCGGTTCTTATCATCGTTCTGGGATCTGGCTGCGTGGCACCACCAGAGAAGAACGGCGTGGAACCGGAGAAGGAAGTCAAGATCGGCACATTGCTGCCGCTCACAGGAGATCTCGCCGCTTATGGCGGACCGATGGAAGATGGAGCGCGGCTTGCGATAAAGCAGGTGAACGAGAATGGGGGCGTTCTCGGGAGTGAGATTGCTCTTGTCAGCAAGGACTCCCAGACCTCCGAGGTTGCTGCAGTCGATGCGATGAATCAACTGGCAACCATTGATAAGGTCCCGGCGGTGATCGGTGCCGCGGGAAGTGGCGTGAGTCTGGCGGTGATCAGTATAGCGGTTAACAACCAGATCGTTCAGATATCCCCATCCAACACCGCTCCGGATTTTACGACTTATGAGGATAACGGCTTCTACTGGAGAACCGTTCCATCGGATGCGTTGCAGGGCAAAGCGATGGCAAAACTTGCATATAACAGTGGATATGTCACTGCAAGCACGCTCGTCCTCAACAACCCTTATGGAGTAGGATTCGAGAAAATGTTCAAGGAAGAGTTTGAAGAACTCGGTGGAACTGTTGTTGATCGGGTTAAGTACGATCCAAACGGGGTAACGTTCGATTCCGAGGTTGACAAGGTATCTGCGAACGATCCGGACGTTATCATCCTCGTTGGCTATCCTGACACCGGAAGTATAATCCTCAAAGCCGCATACGAGAAAGGCGTCATGAAAACGACCGACTGGCTGCTTTCAGAGGGGTTGCGCACCGATGAACTGGCTCTAAAGGTTGGAACGGACGTCGAAGGTAAATACATCGTAGCTAACTTTACCGGAACAACACCAGACCCGCGAGCCACAGGTCCTGCCTACGATGACTTTGCAGCGGCTTATGAGGCAGAATATGGCAGAAAACCAGTTACATTCAGCTCGAACACCTACGATGCTGCTGCGATCATCGCGCTTGCAATCGAGCAGGCAGGGAGCGCAGAAGGAGTTATGATACGGGATGCGATACCATCTGTCGCAAACCCACCAGGAGAAGAGGTCTCTGATATCGGAACAGCGCTTGCGCTGATAAGAGAGGGAAAGGAGATCAACTATCAGGGAGCATCCGGAGAGATCACCTTTGATGGTGCCGGTGATGTATTCGGAGAATACTGCAAATGGCAGGTATCAGAGGATGGAAACATCACGCTGGGCGAGTCGATAACAATCGAGTAGCACCGCCCGGCGTTTTTTATTTTTACCCACCCAGATACAGAACCATGAGCACGAACCTTAACGTCTTTCGGATTTCTAATCCGAGGTCCATGACTTTTATACGAAAATTCATTTAACAATGCATGGCATAGTCAAAAGCAACTGTGAAAACAATTCGAGGCGATAAAAATGTCTGAATGTCTCATATCCATAAAAATAGAGGAATTAGAAGAAGGGGGCTATCTTGCAACGAGCGATACCCTCCAGGGACTCATTGCACAGGGCAGGTCGATAGCAGAGACGATGGAGATAGCACAGGATGTAGCAAGAAAACTCATCGAGTCCTATATCGAGCATGGTGACCCTTTGCCGTTCGAGATTGAGCCATCAAAAAAGGTTATCCAGGATGTCAAAATACCGATAAGTTTGACCGCATGACGAGATTACCATCCTTAACCGCAAGAGATGTTACCAAAAAGTTAAAGAAAGCGGGTTTTGTCTTCGACAGACAAGCAAAAGGAAGTCATGAAATCTGGTACAATCCAATTACAAAAAGAAGAACTACAATTCCAAATCATCCGGGGGCGGATATTCCAAAAGGAACATTGAAAGCGATCATCAAAGAAGCAGGACTTACTTTGGAGGAATTTTCGGAGTTGTAGGTAAAAACTTCCGGTGACATGCCCGCAACTATGTGAATCGAAAGAAAAAAATAACATCCGTATCCCCTCACCCACCCAGATACAGTTTCAACACATCTTCACTCTCCAGAAGCTCCGCACCTCGCCCCTCGAACCGGTTCCTCCCCATCTCAAGCACATATCCACGATCCGATATCCCGAGCGACCTCCGCGCGTTCTGTTCGACAATCATGATCGAAGTACCCGTGCGGTTGATCTCGATTATCTTCTCAAAGACCATATCCCGCATCACAGGAGCGAGCCCTGCAGACGGTTCATCGAGAAGAAGAAGATCAGGCGACAGCATGAGCGCACGCCCGACGCCGACCATCCGCTGCTCTCCACCGCTTAAGGCACCTGCCTTGACATGACGCATCTCCTCGAGAACCGGAAAGATCCCATACACCCGCTCCAGACTTAGAGAGATATCGTCATCGCGTATGAACGCACCCATCTCAAGATTCTCAAGGACGGTAAGGGACGGAAAAAACTCTTTTTCCTGTGGAACATAGCTCATTCCCTTTCTGACGATCGTAGCAGGATTGATTCCTGATATATCATCGCCCTTGAAGATGATCTTCCCGCTTCTCACGTGAAGAAGCCCGAAGATTGTTTTCATAAGCGTGGATTTGCCTGATCCGTTCGGTCCGATGATGGATACGATCTCGCCGGATTCGATGTACATCGATATGCCGTGGAGTATGTCAAGATCAGAATACCCGGATACAACATCACACACCTCCAGAATCTTCATCCCTCCCCTCCCAGATACACATCCAGCACATCCTGCCTCTGTTTTATCTCTTCAGGAACGCCTTCTGCCATGATCTTTCCTTCATTCATAACGATGATCTTATCGCTGATCTTCGTTATTGCCGGAATGTCGTGCTCGATTATGAGAAATGTCATGCCGCTCTCTCGCAGTTCCTCGATATATCCGGAAATCTTCCGTGCAAGCGTCGGATTCACGCCTGCAAACGGTTCATCAAGCATCATCAATGACGGATCGATCATCATAGCCCGTGCCATCTCCAGGAGCTTCTTCTGTCCACCTGAGAGCGCACCTGCATACTCATCCTCAAGATGCAATATCTCAAAAAACTCTAAAATCTTCTGGGATTTATCTTTTATCAGTTTCTCCTGTTCTTTTATCTTTTTCCGGCGAAGCCAGATATTCCATATCTGCTCACCGCACTGGATATTTGGCGCAAGCATCAGGTTTTCAAGAACAGTCATCTTCGTAAGAGCGTGCGGTATCTGAAACGTTCTGACCATGCCGCATCGTGCAATCTTAAATGGAGGGAGATTATCAATTCGTCTTCCCTTAAACATGATCTCACCACTGCCTCCCTCAAAACCACTGATCAGCTTGAACATCGTGGTCTTTCCAGCGCCGTTCGGACCGATCAGTCCGACGACCGTCCCGGCATCGATCTTAAGCGAACAACCATCAACCGCTTTCACGCCGCCGAAATGCTTTTTCAGATTTCGCACAGAGAGTATATCCAATTTAACCACCTGATCAGTCAGATAATGCAAGTTCCTCCCTCTCACCAAATATTCCTTCCGGTTTGTGCATCATGAGAAGCATCAACAATAGCCCGATTATGATCATCCGGAACGCGCCCATCTGGTGAGATTCAAATGGGACGTACTCCTCAATAAACCTTGTTCCGCTGAAAAAAGTCCAGAGAATAAGAGCGCCGACGACCGTTCCCTTGTTACTCGCAGTTCCGCCAAGAATCACGATGATCCATGCATTGAACGTCTCGATCGGCTTGAATGTGAATGGATTGATGTACTGCAGATAGAACGCAAGCATTGCGCCTGCAAGTCCTGCTATTGCGGATCCGATGATGAGTGACTGGAGTTTATACGAAAAGACATTCTTTCCAAGCGCAGATGGAACGGATTCATCCTCGCGAATCGATTTTAAGACCCTGCCATAAGGTGAATGTATCAGTTTTTCAAGAGAGAAATAGATAATTCCCAGTATCGCCACAAACAATAGTAGTAAAAAAATATTATAATATTGGTAGGGGATCACATCCTGAAACGGTCGCTCAAACCCATGAATTCCGAATGAACCTCTTGTAAGCCATTCTTCGTTCAAAAGAATGAATCTCAACACCTCGGAAAAGCCGATTGTAACGATCGCAAGATAATCCTCCCTTAAGCGGAGAGTGGGAATTCCGAGCAGGAATCCAGAGAATCCAGCCAGCGCGATGCCTGCAATGACTGATAAAATCAAAGAATATCCGCTCATATTGAGCATTACGGTTGTATATGCTCCGATTGCAAGAAATGCTACGTGTCCAAAGTTTATGAGTCCTGTAAAACCCCATTCAAGATTTAGCCCCAGTGCAAAGATCGCATAGATCGATGAGACCAGAAGGATTGTTGTGAGATATGGGAGTATCATATCGATGTATTCGATCATTTCGCACCACCAAAAATCCCTTCTGGCTTGACCAGCAGCACCGCGGTCATCACAACGAAACTGACCGCAAACTTGTACTCTGTGGGGAGAACTGCCGTGCTGAGTTCCTGCGACAATCCGATGATCATCCCGCCCGCTATCGTGCCATAAGGATTCCCGATTCCGCCGAGTATGATCGCAGCGAACATCGGGAGCAGAAGATACCAGCCCATACTCGGTCTGATCGCTGTAACGAGCCCGTACAGAACACCACCTGTCGCAGCAAGCCCGAGCCCGATCACCCATGTCCAGAGGACCACCTTATCCACGTCGATTCCTGATATACGGGCGAGATCGATGTTGTCAGAGAGTGCACGCATCGCTTTTCCGATCTTCGTTCTTGACAGCAGGTAATGCAGGAGGAACATCAAGAGAAATGCTGTTATTATAACCAGAATTTGATTTGGGGTGATTGTAGCTCCAAAAAAGCTAAATCCCTGCCGTACAGGGATGTTGTAGTTTTTTGTACCGCCGCCCCAGACGAATATGAGGATGTTTCGCAAAACCAGCGCAAGCCCGATCGAGATTATGATGAGTGTCGTTCGAGTTGCGTTTTTCCGCCTCATCGGCAGCCATACAACCTTCTCCATGAAGACGCCGAGTAGTATGGTTGCAAGTATCGAGATGAGGAAAGCAGGTGCGAGATGCGCACCGAGCGATGTATTCACAAAGAATGCGATGTATGCTGCAAACGCAACAAAATCCCCGTGCGCGAAGTTCACGAAGTTCAAGGTCTTGTAGATCATCGATAAACCGATAGCGGTGAGAGCGATGATGCTGCCGATTACGAGACCGTTGATGATCAGTTGCATCGGTGAATGATTGAGTCCGGATGCATATAATGATTGGTATCGAACCCGCATTCCGCCGATGGTAGCCAATCGCGCAACAACCCACACTCATCGGGAGATTGCGTAAACGTCAACATTTACATCGACATCCTCCAGATATATCATGATGTCGGATATATCAGACGATCCGGTTGAGATTCTGGTGCGCCTTGCAAAGGATCATGAGATCGATCCATGGAACATCGATATCATCGAGGTCACAGACAAATTTCTGGAGCAGCTTGAAAAGGACCAGTCAGATATTCGTTATTTCGGACGGACGCTCCATTACGCTGCAATCCTTCTTCGAATGAAGGCTAATGCCATAACCGAAGAAAAAGAAGGCGTGGAGGAAGAAAAAGAGGAGCTTGATCACTTTGATATCGAGGAGTATCCGATACCTGAGCCACAGATACGCAGGCGGTCGAAACGACCGGTAACACTTGATGAGTTAATATCTGAGTTAAAAAAGGCTGAAAAGGTAGAATCGCGAAGAATGCGAAGGAAGAAAAAGGAAGAAGAAAGAGTAACTACAAACGATGACGTTCTTAACATCGCGCACGAAGAGAACATCGAAGAGAAGATTTCGGAGTTGCAGATGGTTTTGCACGAAAAATTCAAGGACGAGAATGTTATAACACTGAGCGAGTTGCTGGATCGCAGTACCGATAAGATCATCACATACGTATCATTATTGTTCATGGCAACCAGGAAGCAGATATGGCTGGAGCAACCAGAGTTATTTGGCGAACTGTATATCAGGAGGGTGAACTCAGATGTATGATGTGATCGTGGTTGGTGGCGGGATCAGCGGGTTGTTATCAGCGCTCGTACTTGGCAAGCATGGAAAAAAGGTACTCGTTCTTGAAAAAAGGAAATATCTCGGAGGGAATTGTAATAGTTATCGTGTCGATGGTTTTCAGGTCGATACCGGTCCCCATGCAATAACACATTTGCAAAAAGGTCCGCTTCGTGTGCTGATGGATAGATATTTTGATTACATTCCTGCTTTTATAGATTACGGCACCTATTACAGCAGAACATCTGATGGGATCAAACCCATCCCATCGAATCTGCGTGAATTCGTGACATTCGATGTGCTCCCGAAGAAGGACCGGCTGATGCTCTCTCAGGCGCTGACAAGGGCACTGACGCTATTCACCTTCGGAATCGATATGTCAAAGGAATCGGTATACTCACGTCTACCGCATAATCTATCAGAGGATACATACAACTTTGTTGATACGATCTCATATTTCCTTTCCGGAAAATCGATGAAAGAGACATCGATTTACCGTATTCTCGAAGGCAGCAGCTTTGTGCGGGACAGTGTGATGTACGAGACACAGGATCAGACCATCACAGATCAGCTGGCAGAGCAGATAACAAATATAACATCACTTGGCAGACTGGTCACCAACAAAACCGCTTCTGCGCAGGCATACCCAAGAGGAGGGCTCAAAACGCTGCTCGGTTCTGTGTTACATTCGCTACCTGATAACGTCGAGATCAGAACAGATACATGCGTCAAACAGATTCTGACAGACGGGGGAAAGGCGTATGGTGTATCCACCGATGATGAATCATACCGTGCAGACACCATCGTTCACTCAGGGTTTGCAAAGGATCTCCCTTCGATGATAACTGACCTTCCTGCCGATTATCTGCGTGATCTCAGAAGAATCGATCAGGCGAGGGGTCTCTGCATCTGGCTCGGACTCTCAAAGCAACTGAAGGAATTCGATTATATCGGCTCTGAGATATGGTTTAAGGAGAAGGCATACTGGGCGATGCCGATCAGCAATTACTCGCATACCATTGCTCCGAAAGGTAAGCAGCTCGTTGGTTTCATGTTTGCCGTGAAGGACTCGGTGAAGTCTGAAAAACGCAGGGCATGGGAGACCATACACAGGGTATTCCCGGACATTGAAAAGTACATCGAAATGACTCATTATCAGGTTACAATCCCTGAAAAGGCTTCTGTTAGCATCGAGGGCTACATCCCTGGTGTGCGAACCCCGGTAAAAGATTTGTATCTCGTTGGAACTGATGCCGTTGCCAGGAGCATGGGTATCACAAGAGCCGCATTTTCGGTGATCGATCTGCTCAAGTGTGTGAGAGAGGACGGGTACCTCAAACCATGACTCCGGTAACCAGACCCATCATCTTTGCAATCTCGAGGATCGAGAATATGATGTACCAGACGACGTTCGATCCGGTCGAAGAGAAGGGCATGATTGCAGCCAATGTATCGATCATAAGAGAATCCGATCTCGAGGATGCGCTGTCCATCTTCAAGGAGGTGATGCACAGCGGACTCGCAGTCGGATCGTACATGCTGGTGGTGAGAGATCAAACCTCGTTCGGGGACGTATCGCTGGATGAGCACGAGTGCGCGATCGTAACACCATGCAGCATCACGATCGACGGTGTTTTACTCAAGTGTGGAGTTCCTGTGCGACCGATATTCGGGGGTATTGTGCAGATCGAAAACGGAGTTCCTGTACGATTTACCGATATTTTAACTTACGACAGCACGACAATCGATCCGATTGATGTGCTTATGTCACAGGACCTGACATCAGTAACAGATGTTGTTGCGACAGGATCTGGCAAGATCCTCGCAAACGCGAGGATTGCGCCCATGTACGCACGCGAGAGGGTCGAGGATGTGCTTGATCGATTAAAAGCGGCTAATTTTAACGGCATTCTCTGGGTGAGTGATCCGAACACCGATGTACTCGGTGTTCCGATTGAGCGCGATCACATCGGTATCGTTGCGATCGGTGGGACAAATCCGATGGCAGCGGTGCAGGAACAGGCTATACCGATCCGGACTTATGCGCTTGCGGAACTGATCGATATCAAGAAGATGGAGGTGGTGTAACACTATGCTACCTGTATCCATACTGGATCAAGCGCGCCTGCATATCTTTTCCCGCCAAACGTAAATGCAACGGTCACCTCATTGACCGGATATCTCCCTGGTGAGGCAGGCACGATCTTCCATGTCTGTTTTGCGACCTGTCCTGGCTCAACCGTGCCGAATTTAAGCTTTTTATTCTTTACACGGATGTACTCATGGAATGTGCCGGTTACCACAACGCTCTGGTATGGCTGCTGGCTGAAATTCTTGATCCATACATCGATCGTGCCGGATGTGCCGGCTCTCATCTGCGAGGGCACGCATCTGACAAATCGCGAGAGCTGTGCGGTCTGTACCGGGACAGTTTTCTGACCGGTGCCGGTGCGCTGCGCTTTCTCTCTGCGGTCGAGAACGATGCCGATTGCGAGCATAGCGAGCGCCGCAGGCAGAATATAGGTTGCATTGTCGCTGAGTTGATCGAGAGGGGTCTTCTTGACCGTTCCTGTTGCGACAGGTGGAGGCAGAGGTGTTGATGAGATCCCGGTTATCATCCATATCCCATCCATGTTCTCGAGTTTGAAGTACTGGGTCAGGTTCTGCTCACCGATCTTATTATGCGCATCCGAATCGTATTCGATCTCAGTGTAATTCGCAATCACCACAGCCACATTACCAGAAACATTCTGCGTCAACTCTATATTGCGTATTTCCTTGTCTTGCACCTTTTCTACCCGATCCCATGTCATCATTATATATCCCTGTGACTGATACTTATCGGAGACGACCTGCGCTGCGGTTCTATAATCGCTTGTATTCTTCGCTTCCAGATATGTCCGGACGGTTGCAGATACGGGATCTTCCTTTTCGACACATCCTGACCCTGCCAATCCAAGCAATATAAATACAATAAATATAAATATAATATTCCCTTTCCTGTTCATATAACCCCCACAGATAGATAATAAACGTTGGTGATCGTTTCACCAACGTTTCATCTCATGTTAACCATTCAGGGTTCGAGCCACGGCATCATCGCACGAAGTTCAGACCCAATCTTCTCGATCGGATGTTCCTTCTCGTTTCGTTCGAGCGCATTTAAGACAGGGCGTCCTGCACGGCTTTCGAGAACCCATTCTCGTGCAAACTCGCCGGATTGGATTTTTTCCAGTGCTTCGTACATCGCATCGCGCGAATACTCGTTGATGATCCTGGGACCAACAGTCAGTCCTCCGTATTCCGCAGTGTTGGAGACCGAACGCCACATCCTTGAGAGCCCGCCTTCGTGAATCAGATCAACGATCAGTTTCAGTTCATGCAGCGTCTCGAAATAAGCGATCTCTGGCTGGTATCCTGCCTCGACAAGGGTCTCGAATGCGGTCTTGATCATGCACGTAACTCCGCCGCATAGATCCACCTGCTCTCCGAATAGATCGGTCTCGGTCTCTTCCTTGAACGTGGTCTCGATGACACCAGCTTTTGTGCATCCGATTCCTTTTGCATAAGCAAGCCCGATCTCTTTTGCATCTCCTGTCGCGTCCCTGTAGACAGCGAGCAGTCCTGGAACGCCATGTCCTTCGACGAACATCGTTCGAACCGTATGTCCGGGAGCCTTTGGTGCGACCATGAACACATCGATGTCATCCGGTGGTACAATCTGATTGAAATGAATATTGAATCCGTGTGAGAATACGATCGCATTGCCTGGCTCAATTCCTGGCTCGATATAATCGGTGTATACCTCTGGCTGCACCTCATCAGGAATGAGGATCTGGATGATATCTGCCTCTGCAGATGCTTCTTCTACCGTCGCCACTTTTAAGCCGTCCTCTTCTACCAGTGTCCACGATTTCGTGCCCTTCCTGAGTCCGACAATCACATTTAATCCGGAATCCTTGAGATTCTGTGCCTGTGCACGACCCTGATTCCCGTATCCGATCACAGCGATCGTCTTATCTGTGAGAGCGCCAAGGTCTGCATCCTTATCATAATATATCTGTACCATGTTACATCCTCAGTGTTATTCGTTGATCTGGGTGGTATTAATTCTTTTCGATATCTCACGCATCAATCTACCCTTAATCTCCACCGGCTCGATATCGATGATCGGCACATCCGCATTTCCAGCGTCCATAGTTACGATCAGCACACCTGATCCATGCACACCTGATCGCACCTCTTCCGCAGTCGATGCTCTTCTGACCTCACGCACACCTGCGCCAGAGGCAATCGCTGCCAGATCTACTGCCTCTGCTGTGGCTGTCAACTGGCATCCAGTCGATCCATAGCACCGGTTATCCAGAATGGCGAGCAGGTAGTTTTCAGGCGCATGGTTTGCGATCGTTGCAAGCGATCCGAGATTCATCAGAAGCGAGCCATCGCCATCAAGAACCACAACCTTCCGCGGCTGCGCCAGTGCCAGACCGAGCCCGATCGATGATGCGAGCCCCATCGAACCAAGCATGTAGAAATGCGTTTCTTTATCTTGTAATGCGTACAGCTCTCTGCTCGGATATCCAAGATTGCATATCACGAGTTCGTCTGTCAGTTCTCCCACGATCGTCTTGATAACATCTATACGCTTCATCTGATGATATCAGTGATTCCATAATACTTAATAGTGGAGTCGGTCATCATCTCATTCTCATGCCCCGCGTTATCGGAATCGACCCTGGTACAAAGAGTTTCGATCTCTTTGGACTGGATGATGAACGTATCATCCTTGACGTATCGATACCAACGAAAGAGATCGCATCGAATCCGGAATCGGTCATTGATGTGCTGAACATCGATCCGGACTTAATCGTCGGACCTTCGGGGTATGGAATCCCTCTCAAAAGAATCTCTGATATAACAGACAGAGATATCTTTCTGATGTCGCTTGTAAGAACTGACGATAAACGATCGATACTTGGGATGCGGAGGTGCATCGAGATATTAAAGAAGCACGATCTTCCGGTCTGCTTCATTCCAGGGGTCATACACCTGCCAACGGTTCCCTCCTACCGGAAGATCAACAGAATCGATATGGGCACTCCTGATAAGTTGTGTTCATGCGCGCTCGGTATCCGGGATCAGGCGCTCAGATCCGGGATCGATTACGACCAGACATCATTCATACTACTGGAGATCGGATTCGCACATACTGCTGCTATTGCTGTGGATGCTGGAATGATCGTGGACGGGATCGGTGGAAGCAGCGGCGGTATCGGGTTTCTTTCGATGGGTGCGATGGATGCCGAACTTGCATATCTCATCCGCGGATTCGAGAAGGAGTTCATGATCGGCAGAGGGGCGCGCTCGCTTGCTGGTGATGATATCATGCCAGAGGATATCGCCAGATACGATGATGCGCGGTGCGCGCTCTCTGAGGGTGCGATCAAGAATGTGCTCGCACTCACAGCCTCGCTGACACCAGAAGAAGTCTTGCTTTCAGGTAGATTATCAGGGATTCCTGAGATTAGAGACGAGTTGATTGAACGGTTGGGTGTGATTGCACCTGTTCGATTGTTAAAAGGATTCTCCGGAGTTAAGATCGCAAAAAAATCGGCGCAGGGCGCGGCATTGATAGCGAATGGACTGTTCAGAGGAAGATACGAAGACCTCGTACAAACGATGAGGATTAACGAGGCACGCGGCACAGTTCTGGATTACGTGCCACCGGAATGTGCGAATTTATCATATTCTATGGAGTATGAATGACTGATTGGCATATTATCACCGGTGTCACGATTTGTGACACGATCGTGGCATTGCTGTGATATTCTGTTCACAACCACGTATATATTGGTGTCACGTCCAACATAGTTATTACCACGAGTGTTTTTAGCATCAGAAATCCGTTCGCGTGGGTTTTGTAATGGGGAATTGCGTGGGCGCAGCCCGATACATCTGGGCTGCGCACTTCTATTCACAGGAGAGATATCATGGGAATGTTGAACAGATGTCCAGAATGTAACTCTGAACTGGAACTGGTTGTAGATATACAGATATGCTCTAGATGCGGTTACTGGACGAGGAAAGGGACTGCTCATCTCGATTTTGTAATGCTTGATGGATGAGATCAGACCTGACCGTATGTACGGCCAGTCTCAATCTCTCTGATCGCATTTTGCGCGATCTTTGGTCCGATGATCGCACCGATCCTCCGCTCTCCAGCCGTAACAAGCGATTCTGGTGTGGTATATCCGGCGTCATACAGCCGTCTTGCCCGTACCCTGCCGATGCCGCGAACTGAAGTGAGCGGAAGGAGTTCTGATTTCACTCCGTATTTCAGACATTCTGTAAGTTCTCTTGCTCTCTTTGCATGCAGACTTCTGATGTGCCTGGATAACTGTGCGGTCGCATACATGATCCACTGCGCTGTATCTGCAATGCCCCGGATATCTCCGCCGCCGGTGCCAAATTTCATCTCGATATCCTTATCCGGTCGTTCAGATATCCAGTCGAGAAGAAGGGCAGCGGTCTTCACCTCGCCAAGAAACCACTCATATCCCGAATCAAACTCGTCTGGAACCGCTGTGAACTCGTCTTGCATCTCAGATGCAAAGTTGGGAATCCAGTCATAATCCTTTCTGCGGAGGTAGAGTTTGCGGATATCCGGCGTCCTGCATACCAGATGAAGCAGCGTGAGATCGCTCGCATCATCGCGGGACTCAAGCCCACTGATGATGATCGATGCGCCCAATGGATCGAGATACAGCCGCGAAACCAGTCTGCCAAGAGATGTTGGCATGAGCGATCCATCAGACCTGGTTATCATCTTGTTTTCAAAAAGAAAATCGAGAACGCTTTCGACGATCCCGTGCAGATCTCTGGTTTCCTGCTGTCTCGCAAAGAATGTCAATTGCAGGAAATCCATCAGTTCATCGTACGATTCTCCGAACCTCCCGGTGATAACAGAGAGGATATGGCTGCGGAGCGCACCAACTGTTCCGAGTTTTGACTCGATCGATTCCGGATCGGACGCTACATAATGGTCGAGCAGACTCTCCATTTCAGGATATGATTTTGCGATCAGGATGCATTCGCCATAAGGATCGAGATGCGGGCGTCCGGCTCTTCCTGCCATCTGTTTGTATTCAAGTACCGGTATCGGTTCCATCCCGTAATTCGGATCGTATCTGCGGTAACTCTTGATTATCACCCTTCTTGCCGGAAGATTGAGCCCGAAAGCGAGTGTTGGTGTACATGCGATCACCTTTATTATGTTATCCCGAAAACCCTTCTCAACGATCTTTCTGTGCTCTGAGGTGAGACCTGCATGGTGGAATGCGGCTCCGCATTCGATGCAGTCAGCAAGTTTCTGTGCGGCATCGGTATCTGCCTCCCTGACCGTGTCTGCAAGACCAGCCAGATGCGAATCCTTTGACGGTTTCAATGCTTTACTCACGCGTACTGCTGTACTTACCGCATTTCTGCGGCTGCTATCAAATATCAGACACTGCCCTCCGCTTTGCAGCGTATCAAGGACGAGCGCTATGATAGTGTCATGATGGTTACGCGAGAAATCGACCTCATAACCTGTGAAATGGATGGTATCATCAAGAAGCACGCCTTCTCGCAGATCAACAGGTCGCCATTCTGATAATATGCATTCGGCATCGAGCCAGTCAGCAATCTCGTGCGCATTGCCAACAGTTGCAGAAAGAGCGATGATGTGGATATCCGGATTGATCCGGCGCAGTTTCGCAATCGTAACCTCGAGCGTTGGACCGCGATCCTTTGAATCAAGCAGATGAATCTCATCGATCACGATCGTGGTCAGATCATGGATCCACTGCGTCTCGTTGCGGAGTAGCGAGTCAGCTTTCTCTGATGTCGCAACGATGATGTCGTTGTCTCCGAGATATTCGTCCTTTGAATCGAAGTCGCCTGTAGAGATTCCAGTTTTGATTCCGATATCCTTAAACTCAGTGAACCGCTCGTACTTCTCTGACGCAAGCGCCCGCAGCGGCACGATGTACAACGCCTTTCCGCCGGATCTGGCTGCGGCGAGCATCGCAAGCTCCGCAAGCAGGGTTTTTCCTGATGCGGTCGGTATGGCAGCAAGGATGTTATTTCCATCAAGAAGTCCTTTTGTAACCGCCTCTGCCTGTGGGGGATATAATTCGGTGATGCCTGTCTTGTTGTAGTATTCGATGACATCTTTCGGAAGTGGGAGATCTGATATCTTCATGTGGGTTTTTGTTGGGGCAGAGGGGATATAGATGTTGCAAGAAACTTGATGGATAATCCTGCATGTAGATCGATATTCCAGGCTGCCGCCTGCAGGAATTATGAGAACCACCTTTTTTCTCAGAAAGGTTGATCAAAAACATCCTGCCAGCGATGATCTTTTGAGCGGCCAAAATGTAACAAACCCACAACACCCAACACCCAACAGAAATCATGACAAAGACGATAACATGACCACAACCTGCTCTGCACCCGGCAAGATATACCTCTTCGGCGAACACGCGGTAGTCTATGGCAATCGAGCAATCGCATCTGCGATCGACCTCCGCACCACCGCAACAGTCACAGAATCGAACAAAACGACGATCGTATCCTCTCTCGGCACAACAGGCATCGATTACGCGGTGCATCCCTACATCTCGAGATGCATCGAATCGCTTGCTGTCCCCGCGGTCTCAATCAGGATCGATTCAGAGATTCCGGTCGGCTCGGGACTTGGATCGTCTGCCGCTGCGGTGATCGCAACGCTTGGCGCGCTCAATTGCGAGTTTGATCTTGGGATGGACAGTACCGCACTTGCAGAGCTGGGACACCGGATCGAGCAGGATGTCCAGGGCGCGGCATCGCCGACCGACACCCTTGTTTCGACGGTGGGAGGCACTGTGATGATAACACCCGGGGTATCGACGTCGAGACTGCGGCTGATCGAGTGCGGCATCGTGATAGGCGACACAGAAGAGTTCTCCTCCACAAAAGAACTCGTTGAGAACGTCAGGATCCTGCATGAACGCTATCCCGCGGTCATGAACTCAATATTTGACACCATCGACCATCTGTCAGAGATTGGTGTCGCCATGATCGAAAGACGTGATTACCAGTCAGTTGGAGAACTGATGAATATCGATCACGGGCTCCTGGATGCGATCGGCGTTGGAAGCGCGAAACTTTCGCGGCTCGTGTATGCTGCAAGAGACGCCGGGGCATGGAGCGCAAAGATCACCGGTGCTGGCGGCGGTGGCTGTATCGTTGCGCTTGCCAGTGATGCGGATGTTGCCGCAGTTGCATCTGCGATCAATGATGCCGGAGGACATGCGATCGCAACGAAGGCGAGCAGGGATGGAATGATGATTGCCGATTGAGGCATCCTGGTGGATCACATGCGAGCGATTCAGAGCAGCACGCACAAGAACCACCACCAGCCAGGAGAGGAGACTGCTGGTCATCGCCTTTTCCGGCACAGGAGCGATAACGCTATGACGAGTTGAGATGACCAGGATACTGGTTTAACAATTCACCATTCACCTCGATCTCCCGACTCCAGCCCTCTGGCAGTACCTGCTGATCGGGCAGATGCTGCACTTCGGACTGACCGGCGTACAGATGTTCTGTCCGTGAACCACGAGCAGATCATTAAAATCTCTCCAGTACTTCTCAGGCAGTATCCTTCTCAACTCAAACTCGGTCTGATCCGGCGTATTTGTCACAACAAGCCCGAGCCGGTTCGAGATTCTGTGCACATGCGTGTCTACAGCGATTCCTGGTTTGTTGAACCCGTGAGTGATTACAATGTTTGCGGTCTTTCTTCCCACGCCTTTGAATTTCAGAAGATCATCGATCTCATCAGGGACATTCGAATGATATTGTTCTATCAGTTCTTTTGAGATTTCCAGGATCTGCACGGCTTTTCTACGGTAGAAACCAACCGGATAGATCGCGTTCTCTATATCGGAAGCGCTCAGCCGGAGCATCTCTTCAGGCGTTTTAGCCAGAGAGAAGAGGCGATTTGAAGCGGCAGATGTCACCTCATCCTTTGTTCTGAGGCTCAGGAGGCACGAGATCAGGACGAGGAACGGGTCGCGTTCTCCTGCGACTTTCGTGATAGCAGAAGCCGCGAATTTTGCATTCTGGTCTTTCAGGATCCGGACGATCTCATCAATATAGGGGTTCATGGGTGTGATCAGGTGCTCAGAGTTCCACCATCCGATCTTGCTATAAACTACAGCGCCTCTCATCGATCGTGGTGTGACGCTCCCGGCATATCATCACTCGTACGCCTAACCTCTACATAAACACAAACCCTTGCGGCAGCTCACCGATGATATCCCTGAACGATTCTGGCCAGTTCTCATAATCTAGTCCTTTCTGTGCCAGAAATGCGCTCGCCCAGCGCTCAAGCCCGACTCCAGAACATCCGCTCCACAGATCGTGTCCGCTCTGCGATTTCACATTGAATCCAAGCGGATATTTGTCTCCATTCACGCTCACATTCTGAAATTCGAGCCAATCGTTTCGATATGGGATCAATGATTCGTAATCGATCGTTCCTACCCGCTCATCCCCCGTGGTTCCTGTCAGACCTTCCTGCGCCATGAACCATGGCGTAACCCATGCCTTCCGCCATGTCAGTTCCAGTATCTCCTCAAAGATGTATTTGTACCGCTCCTGAAGAAGCACCGACTCTTCGACGACCTGCTCTGGCGTGCCCATCCACACGATCTCGATTCTGTGGAACTCGTCCACCCGCTCGATGCCGTGGATGCCTCCACTCTCGTACCTGTGCGACGTACCTGATCGATCGAATATCCGGACCGGAAATGCGTCATCAGGGATGGTTCTTCCCTGCAGGAATGGCCAGAATGGCGGGCACTGTGCATAGCACAAGCCTCCGATAGGCTTATCAATCTTTTCTCCGATCAGATCGAACGGAATCTCATGAGTGACCTTGTAGTAGTCAGAAACCTCCTCCCAGAACTCAGGATCTCTGGTTTTTGGAGGAGATACATAGTAAATTTCAGGGTAAACGCCCTTTGCATGTCCTGATCGCTTCCAGACATCCCATGTCACGAGCTTTGGAAAGATCATCTCCCTGTACCCAAGAAAATCAAGAACCTCCGTTTTCACGATGCTTTCGAATGCCCGGAAGATTGCGGTGGACTCAGGACCATGTATCCACTGCCCGCGTGACGCTCCATGTTTGATCCAGTTACGTTTGACCATTTCGGGTGTCGGGTCGTAATCGCATAGAATTGGTTTTTGCGCACTCTCCCAGAGCAGATTCCAGTGTTCCTCCTTTCCTCCGTACTCCTGTGCTGCAATCTTATCCTCGATCAATGTGAGGATCCGGTCAGGTATTCGATTCCGGATCTGCGATTCGTCAATCTCCATCCACACACTGATCTCTTTACCATCAAACTCAATATTTGAGACATAAGGAATCTTTGCTGCTTTGACTGGATTTTCTGATGGGATTCTTGCAACAAAAGACTCGATTTCGATGCCTCTTATCCCTATGCGGTATTTTTTCCCAAGAAGAGTTGCAAGAGGCTTTCTCAATCGAAGAATCGCATCATGGGCACGCACATACCGGTCGGATTCGATTTCAACTGTTATCTTCCGGTCTTCGATCTGGTAGTTCAGTATTCTTGCTCCCTTCCCTGCTGGCGCGCCCTTTGCCAGCAATGTCTCGTTTGCTTCATTTATAAAACTGGATATGTCTGCATCTGCCTGATCTGCAGGTGCACTCGTGTTGAAGTTGCCGATCAGATGAAAATACATAAAGCTATGATATAGTCGTATCCAGTTAAATTCTTTCGTCCGTTCGATTTATGAAACAGATCGACTCAACAGTTCATCAATCGCAGGTATCTCCTGCTGTGACCTGCTCACCGTTGCAGAGACCGGATAGACTCCAAGAATGTTTGACCATACGCTTTCCGGCATATATCCGATTCCAGGATGTTCCTCTTCAGATTCCTTTGCTGTAACGACAACATTCATCCCCTCACTCTTGATCGCTACAGTATCTCCGTCCTTAATCCCGATCTTCTTCAAATCTCCAGAATCAAGCATGATTATTGCGGATAGATCCTGGTACTCCCTGCTGAACTTCCCGTATTTCAACTTCGCCTCGATCTGGAAGATGTCAGGATATGTTACGATCATAATCTTGCACTCCGGCGCTGCAAGAAACTCCTCGAATTGCAACCGCATATCACATCGCCTCAAGTAGTTGATTCATAATGCTGGCATCAGAGATGCGCTCGCTTTCCATGATTCTGGGAAGATCCACCTCAACGCCATCCATGCGCACCGCACTTCCGGCACAATCGACACCACCTGCAGCACACGGGATCACGACATCGGCATATCTTGACGATATGGTGTCATTCGGATCGATCACGATCATCTTTCCATTGATCTCGTGCACTGGAAGCGAATTCAGGAGATCAAATCCGAGACAGAGAATGCAGTCTGCTTCATGCATATCTATGCCGCTATCCGCACGACCATGTAACTGTGCAGCGATCGAGCGCAGATTGTATCCTGGAGTCATGGGAAGGATGTGGAAATTGGAGACCTCGTTCAGCTCATCCATCAACCGGATGATCGCGTCCTGCGGTGTTGTCATACCAGTACCGGCAAAGATTACACCGAACTCGGCTTTCTTCAACGTGCCTGCAAGTTTCAGTATCTGTTTCTTGTCGTAGGTTGTCTTTGGAACTTTATTGTGAAGCCCGTCTATCAGTGCGTCGATGAAATCAGCATCCAGACCCGGATGGATTTTGTGCACCTCCCTGCAGATACTCGCAGTATGTGAGTAACGGAGATCGATTGTGATCGCAATCCGGTCCTCTTCCCAGCCATGCTGCCGTTTCTCACCGCGCGGGTAGTACGCATACCTGGATAACAATCGCGGATGCGTGTTCATAGGATCGCATTCCCAGAATACGATCACATCCGCATAATCCCGCACATCAGAGAGTGTGCAGGTTTTGACCCTGTTATTGAGGATGTTTTCAATGATTCCTGTGTGGAACGTCTTGATGCTTGCACCAATTTGTTCTGCCAGTCTGATGCCTGTTTGCTGCGTTTCGGTGATGGAATTTCCGAATCCAACAAAAACAGGTCTCTTTGCATGAGAAAGGATATCAAGAGCACCCTTGATTGCGGAATCCATATCCACAACCTTCCGGTCCACCATCGGATTGATCTGCTGCCTGTTCCTGATGTGCGCAGTCCCGATCCTGCATGCATCCCTAACCTCACCATCATAT
>Ga0190303_1000321_pt1 | contig 19773 bp, 15 predicted proteins | sample 48700701_MG_FD_161672 | JGI IMG/M metagenome (GOLD analysis project Ga0190303, IMG submission 161672) | Hydrothermal vent sediment bacterial communities from Southern Trench, Guaymas Basin, Mexico - 4870-07-0-1_MG | ecosystem: Environmental > Aquatic > Marine > Hydrothermal vents > Sediment ... | reverse complement strand
TTTCACCGATAGAGCAATTTCCTATCGGGAAGAAAAAGGTTTTGGGCAATTTTCTGTTAAATTATCTGTGGGTATTCAGAGAATGGTCAGGAGTGATCTCGCTTGTTCCGGAGTGATGTTCACTCTGGATCCAAATACGGGATTTAGAAATGTCGTATGCATTGAAGGAAGTTACGGGCTTGGAGAGTATGTAGTAAAAGGTGTTGTAAAACCAGATTCCTTTTTTGTATTTAAGCCAACAGGAAAAGTAATAAAGAAGGAACTCGGAGATAAAAAGATTAAATTAATTTTTTCAAAAACGGGCACAAAAGAAAAGAAAGTAAAACGGGAAGATCAAAACAAATTTATTCTGACAGACGAAGAACTAAAGGAACTTGCAAATTATGCAATTAAAATTGAAGAACACTATAAAAGACCTATGGATATAGAATTTGCAAAAGACGGACTTGACAATAAACTATATATTGTTCAAGCGAGACCGGAAACCGTACATATGAAAAAGAAAGAAATCGATAAATACACTCTTCTTGAAAAAAGTAGAAAACTGGCAGAAGGTATTGCCGTTGGAAGAAAAATTGTCAGTGGCGAGGTTCAGATTATTGAAAATATAAACCAAATAGAAAAATTTAAACCTGGAAAAATTCTTGTTACAAAACAAACAAATCCGGATTGGGAACCAATTATGAAAATCGCCTCGGGAATCATAACTGAATCGGGAGGAAGCACAAGTCATGCCTCTATTGTTTCGAGAGAACTTGGAGTTCCCTGCATTGTTGGAGTAAACGGAATTATGAAAAAATTAAGAAATGGGCAGAAAGTAACCATTGATTGTACAACTTCAAAAGGCATTGTTTGGGATAAAAAACTGAAATATAAAATAAATAAGATCGATATTGAAAAATTGCCAAAAACAAAGACAAAAATAATGTTAATTCTCGGTACTCCTGAAGAAGCTTTTAATTTTGCATTTTTACAACCTGATGGAATAGGATTGGCAAGAATAGAATATATTATAAGTAACTGGATAAAAATGCATCCACTTTATGCAATAGAAAAAAGAAAACAGAATTTTTACATAGATAAACTTGCAGAAGGAATTTCAATACTTGCTGCCTCCGTTTATCCAAATCCAATAATTGTCAGATTCTCAGATTTTAAAACAAACGAATATAGAAATTTATTGGGCGGAGAAAAATATGAGCCAACAGAAAACAATCCTATGCTTGGATGGAGAGGGGCGTCAAGATATATCGATAAAAAATTCAAACCCGCATTTTTATTGGAATGTGAAGCAATAAGAAAAGTTATAGAAGAAAAAGATTTGAAAAATGTTAATGTAATGATTCCTTTCTGCAGAACAATTGACGAGGGCAAAGAAGTTTTAAAAATTCTGAATGAAATCGGGCTCAGAAGAAAATTAAAAGTTTATGTAATGGCAGAAGTTCCTTCAAACATCATTTTAGCAGACAAATTTTCAAAATTATTTGATGGTTTTTCAATCGGGTCAAATGATTTGACACAACTTACTCTGGGAATGGATAGAGACAACCCAACTCTTAATTTTGATGAAAGAAATGAAGCCGTGAAAAAATTAATCTTTGATTTAATTAAAACAGCCCATAAATACAAAAAACCTGTTGGAATTTGCGGACAGGCTCCTTCAAAATATCCGGAATATGCAAAATTTCTGCTGGAGAATAAAATAGATTCCATTTCTGTTAATCCAGATGTTTTTCTGGAGACAAAAATCAGAGTTTCAAATTTTGAAAAAGGCAATTGACGAATAAAACATCGTCATTTAAATATATTATAGTTTATATTCACTAATGAATATTGCAATAGTTGATCTAGATGGCACATTAATTTCAAATTCTGCGGAAGTTTACAAAGAACAATTAGGATTGGGTATAGATGATAAAGATATTGAAAAAATTGCAGATTTTTTAAAAAATCTGAAAGATAAAAAATTATCGGATATTCTGAAATTAAAAGATTATTTTGATTATAACGAAGAATTAATAAACTTATTATATGACAAAAAGAAAGAGAAATATATTTTGGTATTGATTACCGATAATCCCGGTGGAGAATATTTTGCTCCACAGGATCTTTTCGATGAAATTTATCTGACTATGAATTTAGAAGTAAAGGGTGGAGTAATTACGGGAAACGTATCAAAAAAATCTACAAAAAAAGAAATTGCCGAAAATATATTGCGCAATAGATCCGGGATTGAAACAATTGAAGTTTACATAGATGGCAGCAATAGCGATTATGATATGATTAAATATATACGCGATTTTTATGGAAATCTATTAAAAGTTTACAAAATCAGCTAAAAAGTTTTGTCAGCCAATCACCGCCAATGCTCAGTATATTCTCAAAACCGGCCAAAATTCCGTGATGCACTACACCCGATATGACCAATATTAGTATTATCAACAAAAATATTATACTTAAAACAATTTTGAAAGGCAATTCCATAATAATATGAAAAGATATAAATTAGTTAATAAGGGGCTTCATATTTTACAATACCCTTAAAAACCCCGACATTTTTTCCGGTGCTTTTTTCTCTGAAATCAATTTTAAAGAAAGAATATTTTTCATCATACCAGGTTGTTGGATTGTCCTTCTCACACTTAACATCTAAAGACGATATAATGAAATTGTAACCCTCAATTCCGGTTTCTTTTATGTAATTTTCAATTCTTTTTTTTACATTATTTTTGAATATATCGCATTTTTCATTATCAAAATTGTAAATAAATTCTTTGTTATTTAGTTTATTTATATATTCTGACAAAGCAAAATCAACATAGAGTCTCTCAACTTCGTAATTATTTCCATTTGAATTTGAATAAATTATGAGTATTCCATCCGTTCTCGGAACTTTTGTTGTATCGCATAAATCCAAATCTCCAGCGTCTATTTTGACTCCGTTAAATTCAAAAAAATAATTTGTTATTCCATTAACCTTTAAAATCTCGTGTTTTTTTCCGCAGTTTAAATTAATTTCTTTTGAGATTGGAATGTCGTTCAAAGTCAATATAATGTTATCATAGTTATTTAAACATTTGTATTTTCTTATCCCTCTAATCTTGTGGCATCTGTATTTTCCACTTGAGATGGAAGTTAATGAACCCTGCGGAGAACATTGTAAACTGCATGCTGAATCAGAATCCAAACAAAAACCACAAAATCCAAGAGTGGCGGAGACACCAATGCAATCTTTTCCATCGCATTCAGATCCTTTAGTGCAGGTATTTTTTAATTGACCGCACTTAAAATTGGCAAATTCTTCCGAGAAAGTTACTCTTCCTTTTCCAGGCTGACTTAAACTTAAAATTATTTTAACCGGTTTATTTTGCATATCTCTGCAATCGCAATTGTGACCTTTGCAGGAAATTGGTGCTTTCAAAGAAACTTCAAAATCTTTGCAATTTGAAACATTATTCATAAGCCATTGCGTAAGCCCGCATTCAAGTTCATTTGAATTTAGTTTTTGAAAGTTATACACGGTTTTCTTCATCTTCGCAAAGGAACTATTTACGCAATCATAAATTTTTTCTAAATCCATGAAATCAAATTCCGTAATCATATTTCTCGTTGAATTGATTTCATTTTTTGCATTTTTAACGGATATTCTGCTGCTTAAATAAATTCTATAAGTGTAATTCCAGATTAATTTTTTAGTTGAAGAATCATAAGAGATTTTACTGCCAGAACCCGAGACATTTACAATAGAAGCATTGATTTTTGCTCCCTCCAGAGTATAAACCGAACCAAAATAGTTAGTTGCGGCCTCTCCCAATTTTTCTCCGAATAAAATTTCAAAATCTCGCTTAAAATTAGAGTAGGAATTCCAATCTTCATTCCATTCAATCGGAAACTCCCGAACATTATCAAAAAATCTGTCCGAATCTTCTTCTATAGTTCTCTTTAAATTTATTTCTGTATGAACAAAAGAAGATAATAATTCTGAAAACTGAATCTCCGGCAAAGTGTGGTAATAGATCGGTGTTTCTCCGACAGAACCCATTAAAATAACGAAAACTCCGGCAATTATAATTGAAAGTATCATTGTAATTTGCAAAATAGTCATTCCTTTCATACTCAGTCCTTTGCTAAAATAACAATCACTTTTCCATCTTCTTTTTTATTTTCGTTTCCGTCCTCATCTCTAACAACGCAGGTAACTGTATAGTCACCATATTTTTTATAAGTATGATTAAACTTAAATATTGCACTTTTGGAATCCCATTTTTCTATTTCAAGGTCAATTGGATTCTTTTTTATAAAAAATGTTTTTTTTGAATCTCCAAAATCTAAAATTATCTCGGTTATATTGCTGATTTCAAATTCTTTTTCAACTTCTAACTTGAAATTTACTTTGGTATCTCCTTTAAATTCTTTTTCAATTCTTTCTTTTGTCCACTTTGAAGTTCCATCAAATTTTGCAGTAAAATTTATTTTTGGCAATTCATTTTTCAGGCATAATCTCGTCCCCCGTTTTACCATTTTGCATTCTTCGAGGTTGCTATTTTCATTACATATAACGAGTTTGCAGGGTCCAACTCCGCATGGATCATTCGAAGAACATTCCCCTCTTCCGGGACCAGTTAAATAATTGCTGCATTCTTTAATATCATAACAACAAACAACAAATCTAATTCTCATATTTTTTGTTTCTTTTGAAAAAATTGGCATATCTTTATAAAAGCAGTTATAAGGATATTCTTCGGGAAAAGTTATCAGCGGTCCTTCCAGTTTATTTTTTGGCAAACCCATGGATATTATTAATCCCTTCCGATCCTTGATTATGTAAGTATTATCCTTTTTTTTTGTTTTTTCCTCCAAATTTTCGAGCAATTCCTTTAATTTGATTAATCCGGTAATTTCTGGATGTTCTGCATATATTTGCTCTATTTTTACAGGTTTTATTTTCTTAAAATCAAGTTTCACCAATTCATTCAAGGCTTTCCAGCTGTCTGAAGGATAGGAAAGATAATATAAAATAGAAGAAGGAAAATAATTCATCCATCTGTATTCTGTATATGTTTTTACTTTTATCGGTTTTCCTACTACGGCAGATCTTAAATAGAAACCCACTGTCATGGCTAAAACAAACATTCCAATAAAAACAAGTATCACTGCGGTAACGGGCCATTCAATTCCTCCCTTCATTTTTTCTGTTTTCATAATCTCAAGAATTTAATTCTATTTCGGAACCCATTAGAGAATATTCCATTATTTTATTTTTTACAGGATAATGAGCCACAATAAAAACTTTATTCGCATTATTGTAAGGATGTCCATTTCTGCAAACTTTTTGCGTTATATTAATAACATATCCTTCTTTTCCGAGAGGTCTCAAAATCTTGACATTGGATGAATTGATATTTGGCCAGAATTTCATTTTTGGACAATTTAAAGAAGGTCTCTCGCATTTTTTTATTTTTTTTATTTCTGTTGTTCCATCGCTCTTTATAATTTCTTTATTAACTGTTATCCATCCATCGGGTTCACAACAAATTTTTGAAGCATTGATAATCCAGGTTATTTCGGCGTTATGCATTCCCCTGCCGGAACAACTAACAGAATCTATTTCCATACCATTGTGCGTTCTATTTACGGCTATCGCCGGCAAACATTCGTACATAATATTATTTGACGGCCATAACTGATTAATAACTTCCTGACACACATATCCTTCTCCTACAGATGGAGCATTTTCTAAATAATCTGGAGAGCAAGATTCAAGAACATTATCATAATTACAGGAAGAACATTTATGACCAACGCATGGAACCCCCGCACATTGTTCAGCTTTAGCACATTCAAAAATTCCCGGCCATGTTGCACAGGTAGATATTTCCCTGTAATCAGTTTTATTTAATTCGGAAATGCTTTTTCCTCCAGCTAATTTGTTTTCATCAACAATAATATATTTTACATCTATCGCATTGAAAGGCAGTTTCTCATACAATAAATAATAATCTCTCGCCGTTTTACAGGATCTTACATAACCCGCACCTCGGGCCTGAATGTGAGCATCATCATAACAATAGGTCTTATTATTCAATCTATCTGGATTTTCGTAATATTTATTGCAATAATCCTCACACACTTTTCCAAATCCAAGATATACGGGATTTTCCCGGCATTCTCTCTTGCAATACTCCAATTGCTTTTCTTTACTCCATTCTCCCTCCGGTTTAATATTTTCAATCTTCAAATAAAAATGTTTTCTTCCCTCTTTATATCCGGGTATATCAATTCCATAGGGCCACCAAACTATATTCCAAACTTTTTTTGGTTGGCAAATTTTTGCCGACAAATTGCTTTCATTTACAATTTTTTTCGGAATTCTCGTCATTAAAGGACATTCTTTTTCTCCACTAACAGGAATAACTTCAAGAACATTCGTTGTATTATTAAAATTCCAATTAAAACCGCAAATCACATAAGTTTTTACATTTGTAACATATGCAAAAGCATCATAAATTTTTCCAAAAATCCATCCTATTACCGGAATATCAAAAATGCCTCCTTCTTTTTTTATTTTGATTTTTTCTTCTATTTTATAACCGCCTTTATTCACGACACAACCCTGAGGATAAATACCAAGATCAAGATATGCTCTACGTTTACCCTTTACTCCAACAGAATAAAATCCTTCCCTTAATTTAGTTGCTATATTTGTTGTCAGTCCCGCAATCATTGTTCCAATTTTAATATTGTTGCCATCCGCAATGAAAGTGATTAATTTACAATCCGCTTTTATTTTATCATAAGTAACAATTTTTTCAAAATCTTCTTTTTTTATATGAGTTAATATGCCCGTCTGTGAACGGATATATTCCAGAGGATTCAAAAATTCAAGAATTGCAGATTTTACACCAAGTTTTACTCCTATTTTAATTATATCAAAACCGCCCACCGGCAAAGCACATTTTTCAAAAGCAGATTTACTTTCTGGAGGAATATACAGCGAATAAGGTTCTGAATCTTCTCCATAGATGTGAATGAAATAGTCTGATCCCGGTAAAAAGAATTCGGACATATTTTCAAAGATGGAATTTGCAGTTTTGTTTGCTTCTTCTCCCTTCCATTGTTCTAAAAAAGTTTTGCTGAAAATATTTGGGTAAACAGTCAAATTTTTCCACATAGAGAGCATATAAGCGAGATCACAGGCCGTTGTTTTTTTGGATTCCGTTGCTCTGGGCAGTGTCTGAAACTCAAACCAATAGGCAGCTATTAAACTCATAATTCCAAGAAATATGGCTAAAACTACAATATATCCCACCATATTAACGGGCAAACTTATTGATCCTCTCATATTTATGTTGAACTAAGTATGTGTATGGAAGTTTCATTAACTTTTTCAAAACAAATAAATGAATTGCATGCAGTTGTATAACCTTCTTCAGTTAATTTATTCCACAAATCACAATTCCCGCCTCGAGCAGCACACGTTTCATTGTATTCGTACAAATTTAGATTTCCTACGAGAGAATTCGACAAATATTCTCCTTCCTTCAAATAATTATTTGCTGGACCCCAGATTTCTATATAATCCGAATGAATGGTTATTTTATTGCAATTTCTTAAACTTACACAGGCGTGTGTTTTAACCGGGGCTATTTCCATTAAGAGAAGGATGTTCTTTATTTGTGTAACCGTATTTACCTTCAGTTCACTCATTCTTTCTGTTGCCATAGACATACCCATTTGTTGCCAAGAACCAACAAATAAAATTGAAAATAACAAACCAAACAGAAAAAAGAAAATTTCCACCAATAAACCTTTATTCTTATATCTATCTGGCATAATATATTTTTTCTTTTAATTTGAGATAAAGAAATTCTTTATCAGAAAAACTAATTTACTCACCAAATATTCTTTTTACCAAAATTGAACCGCAGGCATTTTTTATTAAAGTATATTGTTCGAATTCATTTTTGCCGGCAAAATAAGAATTTTTATTTGCCCACATTTTTCTTAATTTTTCTATTCCGGAAGTTCTGCAAGTTGGATTGAGATAATTCACCAGTTCTATATCTTTTTCTGATAGTTCTGGATTAGTCCATGGATTTTGGGGAGGTTCTTCCAAATCTTTAACGCAATTGGAATACCATCTTGAACATTCAAATTCAACTTCACCATGAACAAAAAGACTTTCTACTTCGTTCGCAAAACTTTCGCAGGTTTTAATAGTTTTTTTTGCACCCTCCTTTGTAAATTTTTCTGCGCCCCAAACCAACGGATTGTTCATTTTTTCATATAATCCTCCTTTGCCGGATGCGGTCTGAACCATGCCAAATCCGAAAGCTGTTACAAACAATAAAAGCACAACAAAAACCACGAGCAAAACCGCATTTCTTCCCTCAACTCCTTTCATTCTTCACATCTCAGCATTAAAGCTCCAATATTTTTACATTTGGAAATACATTCACTTACCGTAGAACACTTAAGTTCCGATAGGATATCTAAAGGAATTGGTTCCCGGCAATTCCACATTTCGCATTTGGATCTCAGTTCGGTTTTATTTTCAAACGGGTTTATTAGTTTTCCCTGAGCACCAATAATTAAAAAACCAATTACTATTACAAGCATAATCATCAAACTCAGAATTCCAAACAGTATTTTGTTTTGCAATCCTTTAATCATAATAATGAATACAATATAATATTTAATGAGAAAAAAGTAATTTGAATTAATGAATAATTCCAATTAAAGGACTTAACAAATTTCTGATTGTTTCTACAGCAAAATTTGTAAATGGAACAACTCCACCGCCAAAAATAATCAATGCTATTACAATGAGGATAAATACGCCAATTATTTCAATAAGGGGCAAAATATGCAACTCTCCTCTCATATTAATATAATTTCTTAATTTCGTTAATAAGGTCATTCATTTCAAAGGATTTATTAAATTTTGGGGTGCAGATTTTTTCCCAATTTCCTTTACACGGATAACTCCAATCAGCACCAGAAAAATCCCAATTAACAATATAAATTAAATTGGACCAGACTTCCTCATAAACATTTTTCCAGATGTAAGGATTTTCTAATGGAAGGGTGTTTTCTTTTTTGGTTAAATTCACAAATTTGTCGTAGCCGGTTTCAAATTCTTCTTCTCTTATAATCGAACTGGTAATAATTTTCATAACTTCATTTGGATCCGAAGTATCAAATTTAGTTGCATCTCCTCCCGTTGGTTTAGAGATATCTCTAAATAGATTTTTCAATCCTTCTTCTATGCCTATACCCCATAAACCAAATATCGTCACATTATTATCTATTGCCGCCTGTGCGGCTTTTTTTACATAATATATATCTTCATCAGTATCCCAGGGATCATCGCAGCGAGGATTTGAACGGGAACAAACTCCACCGCAATAAGGACCTTCATCGCCAATAACAAACAAGATTTTTGATAAAACATTTTTTCTCCATGGATGATTTTTTACAACCCACTCTGCTCCGGGACCCCAGGATTCTGTATTGCAATTACCTTCGGCACAGTCAATTGTTATCCCCAAATCCTCTCTTATATCTGAACAATTCAATATTTTGTATCTGCAATTTGGCTCATTGCACGTTGATGCACAGTTTGTTTTGCAACTGCCGACCTTTCCGTTTTCACCCAGAGCGTAGATAGTTACATTAACTTTATAATCTTTTTTTTCAACAGTTGAAGTTATGTCTTCTATGATACTGCATAAAGTGCTCCACTCATCCGAATTGGGCTGACACATGCTTCCGCTCGTATCAATAACAAAAGTTAAATCAACATTTTTTTTGAAACCAATACTTTCCGGTTTTCCATATTGTCTTGCAGCCCAGTCACAACCTTCCTGACATTTCGTAATTTTTGTTCCATTTCCATAATAACCGTCTCTTGAATTGCAGAAAGTTTTACACAAAATAAAAGGATCATCAAATTCTGCATTTGTTCTGGTTGTTGTAGAGCAATTGCATCTTTCATCGCATTTGCTCTCATCTTTGCATTTATTGCCTTCTCCTTTACATTCTATATCTGCATATTCGCAAAACTCATCACAACATTGATGATAACAATCGTATTTATTGTAATTATAACAACTTATGCCCGGATGTGGTTCTTTCGTTGTCAAATTTGCTACTGCCCAGGCAATACCTCTATAATTTGGATTAGTCAGACTTACATCTCCTATTTTAAAGATCGTATACTCTCCGATTTTTGTGTGAAAGGTCGAATTTTCTATTTCAAGGAATTTTTCGCATCCTCGTTTTTGGTCATCATTTGTCAATCCATCCTCACAGAAAAGATAATTCACCAAATCAAATTTTTTATTTTCAAAAATTCCACTACAATAATAACAATTACATTTGGTTTCGCAATCTTTGGCATTTTGAGTTTTAATAAAGCAATCTCTATAACAATTCATATTATTTCCTTCTTTACAACCTATTTTGCAATCATCAGAATTTGTTCCATCGAACTCTTTACTTTCGCAATAATTTTTGCAAATTTCCAAAGAATTTTCATCATAATATCTCTGATCGGTATAACAATCGCATTTCACTCTGCAATCATTTTCCGAATTGCCCTTATTTTCGCAACTATGGTAGCAATTCCAATTATTTCCTATATAGCAACTTCTTTCTTTTCCGGCAGTATTTGAAATTTTTCCTTCCCTGTTATACAGAGCGGCAGTGACTTTTTCAACAATTTTTTTACCGCCCGTCTTTATTCCGCCGTAAATTGAAAGATGCGCGGGTTTTGATTTATCTACAACAATGATGGAAGGTTGTCCTCTTATTTCTTTAAAACTCTTTTTTTTCAGATTTGTCCCTATATCCGAAGGATAATTTGTTCCGAAATCAATACTCCTTTTTTCTGTAAGAATGCCTTCCCAACCGGGCGTGTCTTCTTCCAAACAAAGACAACTTTTTCCCAAACAATTATAGCAATATCCATTTAATTTGATTCCATATTGCATTCTGTTTTTAATTTCATTCCATTCATTGTAATCGATGTATTTGTTATCTCCTATTTTTAGACAATTATCTTTTAAATCATCATTATTTGAAATTTCATTATAAGTAATACCATCTAACTCCGGAGGAATAAAACAACCCAAAGAAATCCTGTCAGAAACAATAATATCCGTTCTTTCTCCCATATTTTCTAAGATTGGAATTTGTCGGGCTTCTGAAAATAACTTAAATATGACAAATCCTCCTACAGTTAGAATTATAAAAGCAATAATTATACTCAGCAGAATCTTAAATTTTATTTTTATCATATTACTGCTGGAGGAATATTTTTTATAGAATGATAGATAATTGAAAAAAGATTTGAAAGAATATCTATAGAAAGTTGGGATTTTACCATGAGGAGAATTATTAAAATAGCTGTTATGAGAATTAAAATAATTGAAGCAATTGTTCTGGGTCCCATTATTAAATATTGGAATAAAAAAATTTGAATTTCAATGTTATTGGTGATATAAATATTGATTCTGGAAAAATTATATTTCCTCCTTCTGTCAGAGTTTTGGTGGTGCGATAAATCATATAAGTTGCCCAGACCAGAGCTGTTTCTCTGTAAGTTTTGTAAACTATTTCCGGATTTCTGAATAAATATAGACTCCAGCCTCCTTTCGGAGTCCAACCGGGACCGACATAAATTGGTATGCTTGGCGTCATCTTTTTAAAACTACCAGAGGGAATAATTCCTTGCAGATATACAGGCACCGGAATTTCGGGCAATTCTTTTCCATTTAATTTACAAAAAGCATAAGGATTATAAAGGAAATAATTTCCATTGGAATTTTTACAAAACCACGTTGATTTTTTATTTAAATCTTTATATTTCAATTGAATGAAATTATTTGCGGATTGGCATTCATCCCAGTCGATCATTTTATTATTAAAAGATTTAACTCTGGAAGGCAACAAAGGAATCTGACTTTTATCCAGTCTGACTATTGCTCGGCAGGGATAAATCAGAATATTTTTCACTGGATTGGGATTTATTTCGTCATTAAAACTTTCCCTTATTTTTGAAAAATTTTTGAAAACAAAGTCCTGGTTTTTCAGATAATCCAAATAATAAACAATTTGAAAGGATATTGGATCAATTTTCTCCTCTTTCCTTTTTTGTACGCCATTTTCGCTTAAATTTACTATAAAAATCGGTTTTATAATTACGAAAGTTGGACAACATTTTTTGGCAACATCAAAAACAAAGGAGCAAGTGTAGATATTCGAATCTTTTCTACAAATACCTCTACTTTTTAAATCTCCCAAAGTTGTTGTATTTTTATTAATTCCAAGTATTTTCAGATAATTATTTGGTTTATAATCCAGGTCTGTTAAATAGTTTAGATTTAAATTTATATTGTCTTCCGCTTTATCTTTATCAAAAATTTTATGTTTTGAACTGTAATATTTTTTGAGTTCTTTCACATCAATTGTGAGAGTAAAATTTATTGTGCCAAAAGGTTTTTTTGGATCCAGATAATAAAAATTTTCTAAGCCCATTGTTTTAAATTTTGCAGGAGTTTCAGAAACAGGAGAACCAAAATCATCGGTTATTAAAGGATAAAATGCAATAATGGGGGAAACTGGTTTTTTTACCGTAAATATGTAGGTCAATGTAGCTGGATTTTTAAATGAAGTTAGAAAGTTTGAGGGCACTGTTGCAAAAAATAATGCTGGTACCAGAATATCCAAATATTCAAAATTTTTTGTTGAAGGAAATCCGATGACTTCTTTAATATAAACACTGTTTGTCGGAAAAATAAAATCTGTTGGTTTAGTATTGCTCTCATTAAAAACTTTTTTAAAATTTACAGAATTTCCATTTAAACTGAGTTCTTTTCCGAACCAGACGACTGGAGGCAAAACAAAAATTTTTGTATCTGCAGATTCAAGAGAGATTTCAACACCTCCTGGAAGATTCATAAAGGTTGTCGGCTTCTGTTCAGAAATAAGAGCCGCTATTAAACTCAATACAACAACCAGACCGATAAGAACAATCAGGATTTCCAAAATAAGTTTATTAAATCCTTTCATAATGGAGAAGGAATTGCATTGTACATTTTTGTAAAAATTATGACCAATATTATAAAAACCATAAATAATATGATAATGGTTGCCACCATACTGATTGTTATTCCTTTCATACCGGATTTTTCTTTTTTAGTTGAAGTTTTTGGAGCGAAGCGATAAAAAAGACGGCTTAAGTTAAAATTGCTAAATTTATATTTTATATTTTTCTCCCTATTGATGAAAAAATTCAAGAGAAGAAAATAGATGCACTCTTTCATCATAAAAAATAACGTTTTCATGCTGAAAAAATTGAATGAGCAACTGAGAAAACAAGAATAAGAAACAGAAGAGCCATAATCACCCAGAATATAATCATGGAAATGCCCTTTCTCATATTAAGGAATAAAACCAAATAATGCCTTTAAAATATTTAAAGAAAATTTTTTTCCCCACATGGCAAGTGCAACAAAAACAATAAGCACTACAAAAAATATCAAAATCCAGAATAATATGTTCATAGCTAAACCTTTATTCATAATTATAATAATATCAAAAAAAGAATATCTAAAGATTTGTTCAATAGAGAAAAAACTAACTCATATAATCTGGTATTTCTGTTTTTTCTTTTTTGGTTATCGGATTGTTCAAAGATTTTTCAAATTTTTCATAACTTTTCGCTACAACTTCGGGAATTGACGGTCTCATCTTCTTTAAAACTTCTTCAAAGTGTTTTTTATCTACTTTATCGATTTTTTTATCTTTTAAACTCTCTCTCAATGCGAGCATTGACGCTTCTCTGCATAGAGCTTCTAAATCTGCTCCCGAGAAATTTTTTGTTTTTTTTGCCAATTCTGACAGATTTACATTTTTACTTAAAGGAACATTTCTCAAATGAATTTTCAAAATTTCTCTTCTGCTTTTTTCATCCGGGGGTGGAACGAGAATATGCCTGTCAAATCTTCCCGGGCGAAGAAGGGAATAATCAACCATATCAGGCCTGTTCGTTGCAGCTATTACCACCACATTTTTAAGTTCTTCCATTCCGCTCAATTCTGTAAGCAATTGCGAAACCAAAGTATCTACAACCTGTGTCGTACTCATTCCTCTCGTACGGGTCATTGCGTCAATTTCATCAAAGAAAATTATTGAAGGCGCTGCTTGCTTTGCTCTTCTGAAAATTTCTCTCAGTTTTCTTTCACTTTCGCCAACCCATTTGCTAAGTAATTCCGGTCCTTTTACAGAAATAAAATTTGCACCGCTCTCATTGGCAACAGCTTTCGCCAGCAAAGTTTTGCCCGTTCCCGGAGGTCCGTAAAGCAAAATGCCTTTTGGAGGAGTTATATGGAAAAGTTCAAATTTTTCTGGATATTTTAGAGGCCACTCAATCATCTCTTTTAATTTTTGCTTGATTTCTTCCAATCCGCCAATATCTTCCCACTTGACATTTGGAATTTCAACTAAAACTTCTCTCATCGCACTTGGCTCAACTTTTTGCATCGCATAATCAAAATCCTCTTTTGTTACGGTTAATTTTTCTATTACTTCTCTCGGCAGTTCTTTATCTTTCAAACTTGAGAGATCGGGCAAAATTCTTCTTAAAGTATGCATCGCTGCTTCTTTACACAAAGCCTCCAAATCGGCACCAACAAATCCATAGGTTTTTTCGGCCAATTTTTTCAAATTAACATCTTTTGCCAAAGGCATATTTCTGGAATGAATTTGCAATATTTCAAGTCTTCCTTCCTGATTGGGTACGCCAATTTCAATTTCTCTATCAAATCTTCCGGGTCTTCTCAATGCGGGATCTAAAGAATCCGGTCTGTTCGTTGCTCCTATAACAATTACTTTGCCCCTTCCCTTCAGTCCATCCATCATCGTAAGTAATTGAGAAACAACTCTTCTTTCAACTTCACCCGTAACTTCTTCTCTTTTTGGAGCAATTGCATCTATTTCATCTATGAAAATAATTGCCGGTGTATTTTTTTCGGCATCCTCAAAGATTTTTCTTAAGTTTTCTTCAGACTGACCATACCACTTCGACATGATTTCCGGTCCATTTATAGAATAAAAATTTGCGCCGCTCTCATTGGCAACAGCTTTCGCCAGCAAAGTTTTGCCCGTTCCCGGAGGTCCATGCAATAAAACGCCTTTTGGAGGTTTTACTCCAAGCCTCTGGAAAAGTTCCGGATGTCTAATGGGTAATTCAATAATTTCTCTTACTGAATCTATCTCTCTCTTTAAACCGCCAATATCCTCGTAAGTTACTTCGGGAACTCTTTCCTCCTCTTTAACTTCAACAGCTTTTGACAAAACTTCTATTTCTGTTTCTTCGCCTACATATCCCCCCTCTTTTGGTGAAATATCCACAACAATAAATTTTATATTTCCAAAAGGAGTAAAAAATTTGGTTTGATCCTCAAAAAAACTTTCAAAAAAATCTCCAAAAAAATCAATATCTCTTCTTCTCACGACGGGTGTTGGAACGAAAATATCTCCCTTTGCAAAAGGTCTTTTAAATAAGTTTTGCAGCATATATTCCGGATTTGTGTGTATCATAACTCCTTCCTGAGCGGGGGCAATAACTATTCTATTTGCTTCTTTTAAATTGGCTTTTCTAACTTTTACTTTTTCGCCAACGCCAGTTTTGCAATTCCTTCTCGCTATACCATCCATTCTTATAATATCAAGACCTATGTCATTTGGATAAGACCTGATGGCAATAAGATAGGTTTTTCTTTTTCCTTCTACCTGTATATAATTACCCTCTTTAACTCCTATTTTACTCATAAAATTGGAACTCAATCTCGCCAGACCTCTTCCATAATCCTGTCTGTTTGCAGACAAATCCCCCACAGTAAGTTCAATTTCTTCTTGCATCTTGCATAATATAAATTTAATCTTTTAAATTAATAGAATAATTTTACTAATTTTTTTATATATGCTGGTTTTGAACCAAGATATTCAACTTTTTCCATTTTTTCTTTATAAATTCTTCATTTCTGTTCTCATCTATAAACTTCTTTTTCAGTTCTGCTTGTGCAGACTCTCCTTTCTTCAGATTTTCTTCTAACTATTTCTTATATTTTTTGATTTAGTTCTTTTTTAATTCATCTATTTCGTCACTCTTTTTCATCTTTTTGTTCTCTTTCTCAATCTTGTTTATCCTTTCATCATATTGTGCAAGAAGTTTCTCAATTTGTAAAAAATTAATTTTAAACTTTTCTTTTAATTTCTCAATTTCATTATTTTCCTGGATTTGTTGAAGTAGTATTTTTTGCGATAAATAGATAACATTTGTTTTGGTCTTCCAAACTTCTAATTTTGTTACATAATTTTTTTGCTTTATTTGGATTCGTTAAGGCAATTGACTGTGAAATTTTCAGGTAACAATTATCTTTTATATCAACATACTTAACTTTTTCACACATAGACTCTGCTTTACTCAAGTTTGTTGAATTAATTGATATTGCAATTTCAAAAAAACATTTACTTTTACGTTTTGGATAAGCATCCGCAATCTTTTCACAGAATAATATTGCTTTGTCTAAATCTATTGGTATAAGTGCTTTAATCCCAATCTCATAACATAAATCCAGATCTATGTTGTATGATCCTTTATGCGAAATTTTTTCACATAGTTCAGGTATTTTATCTGGGTATATCTTAGCAACTGTTTTCGCAAGATTAAAATAACAGGAATCTTTTGATTTAACTTTCCAATTACAGATACTTACGGCTCTATCATAATTTGTTGAAGCAATAGCGCATGCAATTGAGTTATAACAAGATTCTCTACTACTAACTGACATAATTTCTCCGCATAAATTTTCTGCTTTATCTGGATTTGTCTTCGCAATTGCTTTTGCAATACGTGTTATGGCAGTGTTGTCGCATGAAACCCCTTGTTCATGACAAAGAGCTAAAGCTTTATAAGGGTGTGTTGAAGCGGTTGCATATGCAAGTTCTGAACAACATTGTAAAGAATGTTTTTTGCATTTTTCCAGTATTCTGTCAAAATTTGTTATGTTTAGGTGCATAATATGATTAAAACAATATTTCCAATTAACACCTAATTTCTCCTCACATACTCTTAATCCTTCATCAGTTGGGTTAAGTCGGTTAGTAATTTTCCATGCAACCTGTGAATAACATTTATCTTTGAAATTAGAATAATGAATTTTTTTATCACAAATTTCTACTGCTTTATCTATACTTATATTAACATCAGGATCTACAAAATCCAGATAACAAAGGTCTTTATAAAAATAATCTTGGATTTCTTCACACTCTTCACTTTCATTTTTTGTAATATGTGACTTCAAAGCTGAATGAGGATATTCCTTTAAAGTGCAGAGGTTGTTTACACAAACTGGTACATAGATAAACTCTGGTGGAACACAAGAAGCCATCGCACAACATCTCCCACAATTAGATTTTTTCCACTTTTCAATATTTATTTTACCTTCTTCATTAACAGATTCGCCGGGTGGAAAGCATAAAGGGCAGCACTTTAATTGAACTATAGTACAATTAGAATCCATACTGCAGGTCTTCCATTTTTGAGGAATTGGAGAAGGATAACTTTGTACATCACCAGAACACTGACCAAATACCAAAAAAGGTAAAATAAATAAAAAAGAAGGCAATAGAATTACGATAAAGACAATAGCTATACAAAGTATAATTAGAACTTTACCAATACGAGGCACATTATCATATATAAAGTAAATTGCACATGAGCCTATGTACAATAAAAGAGGTAAAATATAAATTGTAAACTGTGGATAGATGGGAAAAAGGTATAAAATAAATAAGAGCAAAACAGTTAATGTAATTTTTCTCCAATCTGGCTTTAAAAATTCTTTTATTGCTTCTTTGTTTATCATAAGTTATCATAACATATCTTTTAAATTAATGTAAACATATCGTCGCCTTTTAACCACCAAAACACTCTGCAAAACCAAGAACAAAAACATCTTAACTATTAATTGTTTATTTTTATTTTGCATTATTGCAAATCTTTTATTCGTTGACTATCGAAACAATACAAAACTCTTTTATAATTATTTTGTTAAAACAAAATATGGATAAACCATTAATTCTCGTGAAATTGGGAGGTTCTTTAATCACAGATAAAACAAAGCCTTACACCGCAAACATTCCAGTTATTAAAAGATTGGCAAGGGAAATACATGAAGCAAGAGAAGAAAAAGATATAAATCTGATTGTAGGGCATGGAGGCGGCTCTTTTCCGCATGTTTCAGCAAAAAAATACCAGACACATAAAGGAGTAATAAATAAAGATAGTTATGAAGGTATCGCAAAAGTTCAGAATGATGCGGCAAAATTAAACAGAATAATTGTAGATGAATTGATAAATGCTGGAGAGAATGCGATGTCAATTCAAGTATCTTCTTGTTCAATAGCAGAGAATGGAAGAATAAAGTATATGTATACAGAACCAATAAAAATTTTATTAAAACACAATATGATTCCTGTTCCTTATGGTGATGTTGGCTTGGATTTAAAACAGGGATGCTGCATTCTCTCAACAGAAGAAATATTGGATTATCTATCTAAAACATTTTGCAAAACAGAATTTAAACCGGATAAAATACTGGTGTGCGGGATTGTTGATGGCATATTCACCGATGACCCAATAAAGAATCCGGAAGCAGAATTTATTCCCGAGATTACAACAGAAAATATAAAGAATGTTGAGGATTGTTTGGCGGGTTCTGCCGGTATTGATGTTACTGGAGGCATGATTCATAAAGTTGAAAGATTGTTGGAGATCGCAAAATCTGGGATTGAATCAGAAATTATTAATGGACTGGTTCCGGGAAATCTTAAAAAAGCATTAAAGGGGGAGAAGATAAAAGGGACGATTATAAAATCGGCACATGACGAGTGAAACTTAACAATATTTAAAAGTTTTTAATTATTTTTATGGAGAAAAAAATTGATGTAAATTCATATAAAATAGATATGATAAGAGAAATTACTGGTTATAATCCTGATGGTTCAAAGGAGATATTGGTAGTGAGTTCATGGGGTATGGATGTAATAAACCAGATAAGAGATATTTTAAGAAAAGATTATAAATCTATGGGTGAATTATCTGATGATATTGAAAAATTGAAATCCGACGTACTTGCTTATAGTTTATTTGATTGACTTCACTCTATAAAAATATCTTAATCAAATGAGAAACTATTTAAAAACCACTGGAACAAGAGAAATAAAAAAACCGGTTTCCATAGATTACGAACTTTCTTCTCTTTGCAGTAAATTGGAGGACAAGCCAACAATTATCAATTTAAAAGAATATCAAAATGTAAAAGCAGTAGTTGGTCTCTGCGGAAACAGAGATTCTCTTGCAAGAAGTGTTGGAACAACAAAAGAAAATTTGATCTTCAAAATTTCAAAGGCAATGGAAGAAAAAGGAGAGTTCTCTGTTTTAAATAAAGCTCCTTTCTTAGAAAACAAAATAGAAAAACCAGATATTATCAAACATATTCCGGTGCCAATTTTTTATAAAGAAAAAGAAAGGAGATATTTCTCTTCTTCAATTGTTATTGCAAAAAATAAAGAGACCGGGACACAAAACATGTCTTTTCACAGGATGATGTATCTCGGAAAAAATAAATTTTCAATCAGAATCACTCCGCGCCATCTCTATGAAATCTTTAATAAAGAACAGCATGACCTTGAAGTTTGCAT
>Ga0190303_1000320_pt1 | contig 19793 bp, 12 predicted proteins | sample 48700701_MG_FD_161672 | JGI IMG/M metagenome (GOLD analysis project Ga0190303, IMG submission 161672) | Hydrothermal vent sediment bacterial communities from Southern Trench, Guaymas Basin, Mexico - 4870-07-0-1_MG | ecosystem: Environmental > Aquatic > Marine > Hydrothermal vents > Sediment ... | reverse complement strand
TGCAGATTGTAAGCATAGCTTTTAAATAAAAATAGTAATTAAATTTAATTTATGAAAAATATTAGAATATTTTCAGTCTTATTAGTTCTGTTTGTGTTTGCTTGTAAGAGTAATACTGATGAAAAATCGAAGTATTTCGAAGAGAAAGAGAGTAAAACTATAAATGTGTCCGATAAGATTATTGATATAAAAACCGAGCTTATTCTAGGAAAATCAGTGTTGTATATTATCGATAGTATTTTAATTGTAGAAGAATATAGACCAGTTGATGATAAAGTAATACATTTATTTAATAAAAATACATTTAAGTATATAACAAGTACCGGAATATTAGGAAAAGGTCCCGGAGAAATAGGCAGATGTGGAAAAATTGGAATAGATATTAAAAATGGAGTTTTATGGGTACAAGACCATGGGAAACGAGTTATGTGGAAATTTCTTCTCGATAGTGTTTTGAATAATGAAATGTATAAACCCACAAAAAAAATACCTTTATATAAAGATTTGTTTTTAGTGCGATTAGGTATTTTAAACGATAGTATAGTTTTAGGTAAAGCTGTGCATGTAATCGATAATGGACATTTCGATATGCATATGGCAAAACTTAACCTTAATATCGGGGTGGCCGAAAAATATGGTTATGGGCATCCTATGGCTGTTGGTAAAAAGTCAAATTCGCAATTTAAACTATCGGTAGAAAATAACTTTTATATAAATAGTTATGCATTTTGTGACTTAATGACAATTTGCAATTTAGAAGGTAATCTTAAATATAATATTTATGGACCCGATTGGTTAAAAAATAAAGATAATAGAAAAGATTATTTTCATCAAGTAAATATAATTGATAATTATATTATTGCATCTTATGTTGATGGACCTGCTTTTTTGTACGATAAAAATAAACGACCTTATGGTAATTCCCCATCTAGATTTTTAATTTTCGATTTCAAAGGTAATTATATAAAAACTATCGAAACAGGACATAAGTTCATCAATTTTTGTGTAGATGATGAGAATAATAGAGTTATAATGTATTTTAACGATAGAGAAAACCCATTAGGATATATAAATTTAAACATCGATTAATTATGAGAAACAGAGTGTTGTATATTTTCTTAATTTTTATTGTAATAAATATTTCATCATGTAACTTCGAGCAAAGAGAGTGTAGTAACGAAAACGCTAACGATACTTTATTAACAAAAACAGTTATCTTCCCAAATAGTTTGTTGCAACTCGAAGCTAATAAGTTTAAAAAAGTAGATTCTATAAAAACTGCAATCGATGGTAAAATAAAAATAATATCAATTATTGATGGTAATTGCAGAAAATGTATTATTAATCAACTAAACAGCTTAGATAGTATTTTTAATAATATCTTGTATAATGATAATAAATTAATTTTTATTTTAAATGTTAATAAATCCGATTCAGCTTTCTTTATGCGGAATTTTAGTTCTGCAATAAATGCTAAGGGGATTATTTTGTGGGATAATTATTATAATTTCGAGCGTGAGAATAAATTACTTACTTCAAATATAAATTTACGAACTTTTATGGTAAATAGTGAGAATAAGATTATTTTATACGGTAATCCTATTTTTCATCCTAAGCTTATTGGTAGGTATCAAGAATACTTAGAAAAATGATAATTAATTTCTGGTTTATATAAGTCGTTGTATAACTTGTTGTTATGTTGGCATTGTGCCGGCAGTCGGGGTGTGAGTTGTTTGTAAATAGCATTTAGCTTAATGTTTTATATGAATTTTCTTAGAACTCACGCCCCGACTATTAAATTAATAAAATTGGAGAAATACGATAATAAAATTATTTTATCAATATTATTTATAAGATAAAAATATATTTTTCGTTTACTTAAAGCATAATTTGTATTTTAGCAAGAGCCTAAGGCTAATATAAAAATAAAAATAAATGAGAAACATTACTAGTTTACAAAGAGTTATATTTATTCCATTATTGTTAATATTTTTTTTCTCGTGTAAGAATAAAGAAATCGATTGGGATAAGAACTATAAGACCGATTATGTTAAAGAGAAAAACTTAGTAGATACTATTGTTTTATCTGAAAAAACTTTCCATCAAGAACTGGTTAGTAATGGTCGTCTCGAAGCAATTAGAAAAGTGCAATTGCGTTATAGGGTATCGGGCGAAATACAAAAGATTTTTTTTGTAAATGGCGATTATGTCGGAAAAGGTAAGCTAATAGCTCAACTTAATAGTTTTACCTTAAGAAATAACCTTCAGAAGAATAGTTTAAATTTAGAAAAGGCTAAAGTCGATTTTGCCGATGTTCTTATAGGACAGGGATATAGTATTAAAGATACTTCCTCTGTGCCGACCGATTTTTTACATATTGCAAAAATAAAATCGGGATATAATAACGCTCTTATCGATTTAAGCGATGCTAAATATCGTTTGCAAGGAGCTAAACTTATAGCTCCTTTCTCAGGTGTATTAGCCGATATCGAGAAAAACGAATACGATAAAATTAACGAAGGCGAAAATTTTTGTACCTTAATCGATAACGAATATTTCCATGTTAAGTTTTCGGTTTTAGAGTCGGAATTAGAAAATATCTTTGTTGGCAAAAAAGTAAATGTTAAACCATTAGCAGGTGGCGAATATCAAGGAAAAATCGACGAGATTAATCCTGTAGTAAATAAAAACGGATTAATTACAATTTCGGCAAGAATAAAAAATATTTCAAAAAACCTGATGGAAGGAATGAATGTAGATGTAAAAATAATAACTGATGTCCCGAAACAGTTAGTAATACCTAAAACTGCTCTTGTGCTACGGCAGAATAAAGAAGTGGTTTTTACTTTAAAAAACGATAGTATTGCTATTTGGAATTATGTTAAGACTAGTTTCGAAAATACAAGATATTGTGCAATTAAAGAAGGATTAAAATTAAACGATATTATTATCACTTCGGGTAATATAAACCTTGCTCACGAGTCGATAGTTAAAGTTAAGACCAATAAGATTTACTAAAAATTATTTTAACTATGGTTCGATTTTTATTAAATAGACCTATTGCTGTTAGCATGACATATATTGCAATATTAATGCTAGGTCTTGTTGCGGTATTTCAACTTCCGGTATCCTTAATGCCCAATATTGATATTCCCGAGATAACCATTCAGGTAGAAGGCGAAAATATGCCGGTACGTCAATTAGAGAATGCCTTGGTACGTCCTATTCGTCAGCAATTAATTCAGGTATCGCATGTAGAATCTATTCAAAGCGAAACTTCCGATCAAACAGCAATAATAAAATTACGTTTCGAATATGGTACCGATGTCGATTTAGCCTTTATCGATGTAAACGAAAAAATCGATCGGTCGATGAATTATTTGCCTAAAGATGTTAAACGCCCAAGAGTTATTAAGGCAAGCGCATCAGATATTCCTGTGTTTTTTTTAAATATTACAGCAAAAGAATCGTATTTAACAAACGAAGCGAGTACAAGTACCGATTTATCCAATCGCTTTGCCGAGCTTAGTCGTTTTTCTTCTCAGGTAATAAAAAAGAGAATCGAACAATTGCCAGAAATTGCCATGGCCGATATAAGCGGCACAATCGAACAGGAGATCGTTATCGAACCTTATAAGCAAAAGCTTGTATCTTTAGGTGTCGATTATTCCGATATAGAACAAGCAATTGTTGAGCATAATCTAGAACTGGGAAATATAATAGTAAAAGATGGTGTTTATCAGTATAATCTGCGTTTTAAGAAAATTATAGAAGATAAATCCGATATCGAGAATATATTATTAAAGCTCGAAGGTAAATCGATAAAAATAAAAGAAATTGCTGCTGTTAAAGTAAAACCGCAAAAACGAAACGGATTAATAACGTCTAATAAAAACGATGCTATTGCACTTGCCGTGATAAAAAAATCGGGTGCTAGAATGCAGGATATGAAAAAATCGCTAAAAGAATTAGTCGACAATTTTAAACACGATTATCCCGATGTTGGCTTCGAAATTATTAGAGATCAATCGCGAATACTCGATTATTCTATAAATAATCTTGGTCAAACACTATTATTAGGCTCATTATTGGCATTTGTTGTAATGTTTTTATTTCTACGCGATACGCAAACACCATTTTTAATTGGCTTGAGTATTCCTACCTCGCTTATTATTAGTGTGTTGTTTTTCTATTTTCTCGATATTTCTATAAATATAATCTCTCTCTCGGGCTTAGTTCTTGGCGTTGGTATGATGATAGATAATTCTATTATTGTTATCGATAATATTACCCAAAATATCGATCGTGGCGAATCATTGCAGAGTGCTTGTATTAAAGGAACAAACGAAGTAATTCGTCCTTTACTAACTTCTGTTTTTACTACTTGTGCAGTTTTTATACCTCTTATATTTATTAGTGGAATAGCAGGCGCTTTGTTTTTCGATCAAGCTATGGCTGTTACTATTGGCCTTTTTGTGTCTTTTATTGTATCAATAACCTTGGTTCCTGTATATTATAAATTGCTAAGTAAGAAAAGAAATGCTTCGAAAATAACTCTTTTAAGTAAAATAAAACTATTCGATTATTTTAATGTTTACGAAAAGATTTTATTTTATGTATTTCGTCATCAGCGACCTATTGTAATAGCGTTGATGCTGTTTATAATTTTAGGAGGATATTTTTATAAAATTCTAGATAAAGAAAAATTACCTGTAATTTCTGAAGACGAGTTATTTATATCTATCGATTGGAACGAAAAAATCCATATCGAAGAGAATAAATTGCGCTCATTAGAACTATTAAATAACATAGATTCTTTACTTGTTCAATCGTCAACATATGTGGGAACTCAAGATTTTGTTATGCAGCACGATAATTTGAGCTCGCCACGAGAAACAAAAATATATTTAAAGTTAAAAGACCAAAAGTATTTACCTGTTGTTACCGAAAAAATAAAACGTTTCTTCAAGAGAAAGTATGCAGAGGCAAATTACGAAATCCTACCTCCCGAAAATGTTTTCGAACTATTGTTTCCTAACGAACAATATTCGTTAATTGCACAAATTGTGCCTTTCGAAAAAAATAAAGAATTAGTTTTTTCCGAAGTTAATGAATTATTGCAACATTTTCCCGATGGCTTAAATGCAGTCGAATCGTATAGTATTCCGTCTAAAGAATATGTAAATATTGTTTTAAACTCGGAAAAATTAATGATATATGATGTTGAAAGAATGAGCTTAATAAGAAAATTAAAAAGCTTATTTAACGAATTGCAAATATCAGAAATACGAAGTAGTCAGAATTATATGCCTATAATTTTTGGAAACAAAAAAGAAACCTTGTCAAAATTACTCAATGATGCTAAAATAAGAAATTCTCAAGGTAATTATATTCCTATAAAAGAATTGATATCGTTAAAAACTACTAAAGATTTTAAAAATATTATTGCAGGCGAGTTAGGCGAATATTATCAGATTTATTTTAATCCTGACGAAACAAATATCGACAATGTGAAAAATAAGGTAGAGTCGATTGTAGAAAAAAACAAAACTTTCGATGTTTTGTGGCATGGTAGTTATTTCTCGAATAAAAAAATGATATCAGAGATACTTATTATTCTTATTATTTCTGTATTATTATTATATTTTATCCTGGCATCGCAATTCGAATCGCTGAGTATTCCGTTAATTGTTTTACTCGAAATTCCTATCGATATTGCAGCAATTTTTATTTCCTTATTTCTTTTTCAAAGCAGCATAAATATGATGTCGCTGATTGGTATTATTCTTACAATAGGAATTATTATTAACGATTCTATTCTTAAAATCGATACTATAAATTCTCTTTGTCGCAATGGAGTTCCATTAATAAAAGCAATTGTTGTTGGAGGAAAAAGACGATTAAAGCCTATTTTAATGACTAGTTTAACAACTATTATGGCCATGGTGCCTTTCTTATTTATTTCAGGATTAGGATCCGATTTACAAAAACCTCTTGCTATTTCGGTTATTGGTGGTATGCTTATGGGAACTCTTGTGAGCTTGTTTTTTATCCCGTTATTATATTATTTATTGAAAAAGAAAAAATCAATAAAAATGGAAACATCAAAATAATAATTAAATAGAATTTTTGAATATATGAAACATGTCGATTTTTTTAAAAAGTACGTATTAGCTATTTCTATAGCTGTTTTCTTAGTTCTTTTTATTATATGGACAAGTTGGTATTGGCTTACATCATTGTTGTTGCTTGGTTTCTTTATTTTTTTATTGCCCAAATATTTTATTCCAATATTCTTGAAAATAAAATTTTTTTACTATGTAAAAATAGGACTGAGTTTTATTTTTATTTTTTTGTTTGCTATTTTTTTGCGAGTATTTATTTTCGAAATATATACTATCCCTAGTAGTTCTATGGAACAAACACTCGTTCCGGGCGATAAGATTATTGTTAATAAACTAGCTTATGGTCCCAAAATACCCGATACGATAAACGAAGTTCCTTGGCTTAATATATTTTCGTTTTTTAAAACTAATACTAACGAAAACACAAAAAGTAATGATTATCGACGTTTAAGAGGTTTGCAGCCAATTAAAAGAAACGAAGTAGTGGTTTTTCACCGTCCCGGTACCGATGATATATATGTAAAACGATGCGTCGGATTGCCAGGTGATAATATTAAATTAGTCGACGAAAAACTTTTTGTCGATAAAAGCCCAGTACAATCACCCCTAACACTAAAACATCGCTTCTGTGTTTACTCTAATAGAATCGATACTTTACTTAACTATTTCAGAGAAAAACATCTTGAGATAAGAAGAAGAAATTCGATAAATTCGTTTATTGTGTTCTTAACAAATAAATCAAAAGCTGAAATAGAAAACCTGAATTTTATCGATTCGGTAAAATTCGTAAATCAGGAATTCAGAAATAAAAACGCTCAGAATTTTTATAATAATACTGTGATTATTCCGCCGCAAAACAATAATATTTTTATTGCCGGGAAAGAATATAAAACCGGATGGACAGTATTTAATTTTGGCGATTTGTATATTCCTAAAAAAGACATTGTGATTATATTAAATAAAAAAAATATCGAAAGATATTCGAAAATTATTACAGAATATGAAAATCATAAATTGGAAATTGTAAATAATAAAATTTTTATCGATGGAAGAGTAAGGCAAGAATATCAATTTGAAAGGAATTATTATTTTATGCTTGGCGATAATCGTTCACAATCTCTCGATAGTAGATATTGGGGTTTTGTTCCGGAAAACCATATTATTGGTAAAGCTGTAAAAATATTATTTTCTAATTCGAAAGTAGATTTTTCGGGGAATAGGTTTCTGAAAAAAATCTATTGATTCTACTTTGACAGATTATGTTTTAACACAAAATCAAGCTATTTTTACCCTTGCTCCCTAAAGGGAACAGATTGATTTTTTAGCTTTCTCCCTTTAGGGTTAGGGGCAAAAAAACTGAAAAATCTTAATTCTGTTTAATCTGTTAAAGTAGAATTAATAAGTAAATAAAAAAATCATAGAATCGAAATAATTTGTAAATGCTAAATGATAAACAAAAACTCACATAGAAAAACATCGTCTTTTTCAATAATAATGCTATTTGTATTGTTTAGTATTATTGGTATGGCTTTTATTCCATTCTTAAACCTTAGTTTGTTGCCATCGAAAACATTGCCATCTATTAATGTTCGATATAATTGGTATAATACCTCGGCTTACGTAATCGAAAATAGGGTAACAGCGCCATTAGAAGCCTTGTTTAGTTCTATTAAGGGACTAGAAGATATAGAATCGAAAACTACTAAATCGGGAGGGAATATTTCTTTATATTTTAATGATGATGTAAATATGGATGTTGCAAAATTTCAAGTCTCCTCGTTTATTCGACGTGCTTATGCCGATTTTCCCGAAAATGTAACATATCCAATTTTAACAGTTAATACTCCTAGTGGCGAGAAACAATCTTTATTATCATTTTCTATTTATAGCTCTACCGAAGCAATTAATATTCTCGAGTATGCTCAAAATTATATAAAACCCGAAATTTCAAATATTAACGGAATTAGCGAAGTTGACGTGTATGGGGCATCTCCTTTTGAGTGGTTTGTTACTTATAATCCAACTGTGCTTAAAGTTTTTAATATTACACCTAATGATATTAAAAATTCTATAAGAAATTATTTTACCGGCGAAGATATTGGTTATGCTACAATACAAAAAAATAAAAATATTAAAGAAACTATTCAGGTTAAAGTAGTGTCGTCTGTTAATAATAATTCTGCTTTTAGTAAAATCCCAATCAAGAAAATTAATACTAGAATAATTTATCTTACCGATATTGCTAAAATTACTTATAAAGCAAAAGACCCATCATCATATCACCGAATAAATGGGATGAATACTATAAATATAGTTGTCTTTGCCGAAGATAATGTTAATAGTTTAAAATTAGTAGAAAAAGTAAATTCTAAAATGGCAAATATTGTAAAGAATTTGCCAACAGGATACTCTATTCGTAAAACTTATGATGCAACAATTTATATAAAAAAAGAATTACATAAAGTAGGTATTCGAACAATTATCGCAGTTATAGTACTATTATCTTTTGTGTTTCTAATTAATCGAAAAATAAAGTATTTATTAGTAATATTAATTTCCTTATTAGCTAATATCTTAATTGCCTCAATTTTTTATTATATGCTTGGTATAGAGATAAATATATATTCTCTAGCTGGTTTAACAATTTCTCTCGGAATAATAATAGATAATAGTATTGTTATGACCGATCATATAAAAAATAAGGGCAATAGTGGAGTTTTCTTGTCGATATTAGCTGCAACTCTTACAACTATTGGGTCGCTTAGTCTTGTGTTTGTACTTAATAAGGAGCAACAACTGAATTTATCCGATTTTAGTTTAATAATTATTATAAATCTTGGAGTGTCTTTGTTTATTGCTTTATTTTTTATTCCTGCGTTAATTGAGCGTATAAAACTCAATTCAATTCCGGCAAAACAGTTTTTTAGAAGAAAGAGACTGATTGCTCGTTTTAATCATTATTATGTAAATTGGATTAATTTACAATTAAAATATAAGTGGGTTTTTATTATTGTTTTAATTCTGATTTTTGGAACACCTATATATAAACTTCCTCAGAAAATCGAAAAGCAAAATGTTGCCGCAAAATTGTATAATAACACATTTGGCAGCGAATGGTATTCTCGGAAAGCCAAACCAATTGTCGATAAATGTTTAGGAGGAACATTGCGATTATTTACAGATTTTGTTTACGAATCATCTTATCAAAGTAATCCCGCTCGAACAAAGCTATATGTTCGGGGCGAAATGCCCGAAGGTTCAACTATACAGCAAATTAATGCAGCAGTTAAGAGTATGGAAAACTATTTAAATAAGTTTAATGGAATAGAACTCTTTACTACCGAAATTTATAGTTACCGAAATGCACGAATAACAATATATTTTAAAGAGGAAGAAAATAATTCTAGTTTCCCATATATCTTAAAAAGTGAATTAATAGCTAAAGCAAATAACCTTGGCGGGATGGATTGGTCAATTTATGGTGTTGGTAGAGGATTTAGTAATGCCGTTCATTCCGATTATAAAGATTCGAAGATACAATTGCTTGGATATAATTACGATAAATTATATAAGTATGCTTTATTAACCAAAGAAAAATTGAGTGGTAATGCCAGAGTAAAAAGTCTAGAAATTAGAGGTAATAATTCTTGGTTTGCCGAACCATTACGAAATAAAATTATTGTTAATTTGTCGGAGAAACAACTTGCACAATTGGGATTTTCGTATAAAGAAGTATTTGAAAATCTAAATACAAATACATTGCAATCGTCATTTATTGGCAAGTATTTTATTAATGGAAAACAAAAAAATGTAAATCTCGAAGCTGATATTGATAATTTCGATAAATGGAAATTGAAAAATTCTCCTATCGGAAATAACGATAAATTTATAAAATTTAAGGATGTAGGGAAAATTGTTAAGAAAAAAGTAGGTAACGATATTTATAAAAAAGACCAACAATATCAATTATTTGTAGAATTTAATTTCGTTGGGCCTCCCGGATTAAAAAAAATTGTTGTAGAGAATGTTATTAACGAAATGAATTCGATATTGCCACTTGGGTATAAAGCCCAATCGCCTCAATATAGCTTTGGTGAGAGAGAAAAGAGTAAAATAGGAATACTTATTTTAATTATAGTTATTATATTTTTTATTTGCTCAATTTTGTTCGAATCTTTTAAACAACCTATAGTAATACTGTCTATTATTCCAATTTCGTTTATTGGTGCATTCTTAACATTTTATTTGTTCGATATTAATTTCGACCAAGGCGGATATGCTTCGTTTATATTGTTAGCAGGAATTACGGTAAATGCATCAATCTATATTGTTAACGAATATAACAATCTTGTAAGAGATAGAAAAAAGTCAGGAATAAAAATATATCTTAAAGCCTTTAATAATAAAATTATCCCAATAATTTTAACTGTTGTTTCTACAATTTTAGGATTAATGCCTTTCTTGTTTGGTAGTTCTAATCAGGTCTTTTGGACAGCTTTTGCTGCTGGAACAATAGGTGGTTTAGTATTTACATTGTTAGGTGTTTTTATATTTATTCCTGTATTTTTTCTAAAAAAGAAATATATAAATGAGTTTTAATTAATAAATAATATAAAACAATTACTTTTGATTTAATAATATCATTTAATAATAAAAAAAACAATTTAGTTGTGAGAAAAATATTTTATATAATTTCATTTGGTATTTTACTAAGTAGTTTTAGTAGTAATGTATTAGCACAGATTAACGAAGAGTTTACTTTAGATGAGGTAATTCAACTTGCCCAAGAGCAATCTGTCGATGCTATTCTTTCGAAACACCGTTATAGGGCCAGTTATTGGGAGTTTAAAACATATAAAGCAGAATTATTGCCTAATATTACTTTAAGTAGTTCATTTCCTCAGTTTAACAGGACAATTAAGAAATATCAGAATTCCGATGGTTCGTATTCGTATATCGAAGAGAATATGAACAACTCAAGTCTCAATCTTTCTGTAAGACAGAATGTTGGTTTTACAGGTGGACAATTGTTTGTAAGTTCCGATTTGCAAAGAATAGACGAGTTTGGCGATTTTAAAAATACATCTTATCTGTCGTCGCCAATTAGTATTGGATATCGACAGCCGATATTGTTTTATAACGAGTATAAGTGGAACAATAAAATTGAACCATTAAAATATAAAGAAGCAAAACGAGAATATATTTCATCATTAGAAAATGTGTCGTTAAAAGCTGTGAATTATTTTTTCGATTTGGCCTTGGCTCAGCAAAATATGCAAGTAGCAGAAATTAATTATCAGAATGCCGATACCTTATATAAAATTGCTCAGGGACGATATCAAATTGGAACTATTGCAGAAAACGAATTAATGCAAATGGAACTTAGTTTATTAAATGCCGGTTCGTCTATGAACTCAGCTAAAGTCGATCTCGAAGTAAAGAAATTTCAATTACGATCGTTTCTTGGTTTCAACGAGAAAATTAATATTAAACTAATTATAGAAAAAAATATTCCTACACTAAATATCAATGTAAATAATGCAATGCAAATTGCAAAAGAAAATAATCCTAATATTATTTCTTACGAACGACAATTAATCGAGGCAGAACGTAATCTGGCAAAAGCAAAATCGGAGAAAGGATTGCAAGCAAATCTTTATGCTAGTTTTGGCTTAACACAACAATCTCCCGATTTTAGTAATGTATATAATAATCCGCAAGATCAACAACGTGTTTCTGTTGGCATTGAGTTGCCGCTTCTCGATTGGGGATTGGGGCGTGGCAGATACAAAATGGCTCAATCGAGCCAAGAAGTTATTAAAACTAATGTCGAGCAATCGCAAATAGATTTTACCCAAAACGTAATGCTTAATGTAATGCAGTTTAATCTTCAAGACGAACAAGTTGGAATTGCATCAAAATCAGATACTATTGCTCAAAGACGATACGAACTTACTAAGCAACGTTTTCTTATCGGAAAAGTCGATGTGTTAGATTTGAATGTAGCCTTGTCGGAAAAAGATGTTGCAAAAAGAGCTTATGTGTTGGCTCTACGTAATTTTTGGCTAAATTATTATTCAATTCGTAAAATTACTTTATACGATTTTGAAAATAATAATAATTTAGAGATAGATTATAACGAACTTATAAAATAAAGGATTAGTAATTTATAATTTAGCATATTTCTTTTAGTTTAACTATCAATTAGTTATTTTTAGAAATAGGAAAAATACAGTTTGTGTTTTAAAATAACAAACATGTTAATGAATAATCTGTTAACATCTTATTGGTATGAATAAGTGTCATTCTAAAAATAAATTATATATTTGCACGATAATTTGGATATAAAATAAATTTTTACATAAGAATCATAAAATAACTTAACAAATGCAGATTAAAGGAGCAATAAGGTTTTTAACCATAACAATGGTTATAATAACTGTTTTTTATTTGTCTTTTACATGGAAAACAGCGAGTGTTCGACAGGATGCTAAAGAATATGCTACGGTAAACGATACATTAAATCTTGAAAAGGAATTTTCATATATCGATTCTATATCGGGAGAAGTAGTATATAATATAGGAATTAAAAAATATACATTCAGAGAGTGTCAAGAAAGAGAAATAAATCTTGGTCTCGACCTTAAAGGTGGAATGAATGTTATTCTTGAAGTATCGGTTGCAGATATTATAAAATCTTTATCAAATAATAGTAAAGATTCTACTTTTATTAAAGCAATAGATTTAGCTCAGGAAAAGAAAAAAAATAGTCGTGAAGATTTTTTAACATTGTTTGGAAAATCGTTCGAAGAGATAGATCCTAACGCAAAATTAGCTGCAATATTTAATACTATTGAACTTAAAAATCAAATTGATTTTAACTCAACAAATCAAGAAGTATTAAGAGTACTAAGAAATGAAACAAAATCGGCTATCGATAATTCATTTAATATTTTAAGAAGTCGTATCGACCGTTTTGGAGTAGTACAACCAAATATTCAAAAATTAGAAACAGCAGGTAGAATTCTTATTGAATTGCCGGGTGTTAAAGATCAGGAACGTGTAAGAAAATTATTACAAGGAACTGCAAATCTTGAATTTTGGGAAACATATACAAATAGCGAAATCTATCCATACTTACTTAAAGCAAATGCTAAAATTAAAGAAATAGAAGACGCTAAAAAAGAATTAGCTAGTTCTGAAGAAAGCAAAATTGCCGATGTAACAAAGGAAGCTGCCAAAGAAATAACAAAAGAAGAAAGCGGAGATATTTCTTTAATAGAGCAGTTAGAGAGCGATTCAATAGCAAAGAAAGATTCAACGGCTATTGGAGCAACTCAGATTGCAATAAATTATCCATTATTTGCTGTATTACAACCAAGTGTTAATCCTCGTACTAACGAGTTAATGGATGGTTCGGTTATTGGTATGGCAAAATATACCGATACTTCAAAAGTTAATAAATATCTGAAGATGAAGCAAATTCGCTCTATCTTTCCAAGAAATGTGTCGTTTAAATGGGCAGTGAAACCATATAAATACGACGAAAGTAAAAGTTATTACGAGTTACATGCTATAAAAGAAACAGGTCGCGACGGAAGAGCTCCTTTAGATGGTGATGTTATTACAGAAGCAAGAGGAGAATTTGGACAAAGTAAAGCAAGCGCCGAAGTTTCTATGTCGATGAATGTTGAAGGAGCAAAAACATGGGCTAGACTTACTAAAAATAATGTCGGAGGCTTTATTGCAATTGTTCTCGACAATTATGTATATTCAGCTCCTAGAGTAAACGACGAAATTAAAGGTGGACGTTCTTCTATAAGCGGAGATTTCTCAATAAACGAAGCAAAAGACCTTGCTAATATTTTAAAATCGGGTAAGTTACCTGCTCCTGCAAGAATTATTCAAGAAGAAATTGTTGGACCATCTCTTGGTCATGAAGCTATTAATTCAGGGTTTGGTTCATTTTTAATTGCCTTTGTTATAATTCTATTATATATGATATTTTATTATAGTAGAAAAGCAGGATTGGTTGCTGATATTGCTCTTGTATTTAATATGTTCTTTATTCTGGGAGTGTTAGCATCGCTTGGTGCAGTTCTTACTTTGCCCGGTATTGCTGGTATTGTTTTAACAATTGGTATGTCGGTTGATGCAAATGTTCTTATTTACGAACGTATTAGAGAAGAATTGGCTGCCGGAAAAGGAATAAAACTTGCTATTAAAGATGGATATAAAAACGCATATTCAGCAATACTTGATGCAAACGTAACAACCTTTCTTACGGCTGCAGTGCTTTATGTTCTTGGTACAGGGCCAATTAAAGGTTTTGCTACTACATTATTAATAGGTATTGTTACTTCGGTATTTACTGCAATTTTCCTTACTCGTTTAGTATTCGAATGGTACTTGAAACATAATAGACCAATTTCATACGATACTAAATTAACAAGAAATGCATTTAAAAATACCAAAATTAAATTTATCGAAAAACGAAAAACTTATTATGTAATTTCATCTATTGTTATTCTTATAGGTATAGGTTCTTTGTTTGTAAGAGGATTAAATCAAGGTGTTGATTTTTCCGGTGGAAGAAATTATATTGTGCGTTTCGAAAACCCTGTTCTTACCAGTGATATTTCTGAAAAATTAAAAATTGAATTTGGAGAAGCTCCATCGGTTAAAACTTTTGGAAGAGAGAATCAAATAAAAATTACAACTAAGTATCGTATCGAAGAAAACGACATTGAAGTTGATAACGATATTGAGAATAAATTGTATCAAGGATTAAAATCGCAATATGATCATGAATTAAGTTTTGACGAATTTAAATCTGAACATATTATGAGTTCGCAAAAGGTGGGACCTACTATTGCCGATGATATTAAAGTACAAGCAGTGTGGGCAATACTATTTGCATTTATAATTATTTTCCTTTATATATTTGTGCGATTTAAAAATTGGCAGTTTGGTTTAGGAGCTTTAGTTGCTCTTGTGCACGATGTGTTAATTATTCTTGGAATATTCTCAATAGGATATAATTATTTGCCTTTCTCTCTTGAGATCGATCAGGCATTTATTGCAGCAATACTTACTGTGGTTGGTTATTCAATTAACGATACAGTTGTTGTTTTCGACCGTGTTAGAGAATATCTAGGTTTATATCCTAAACGAGAGAAAAAACGTATTCTTAACGATGCTTTAAATAGCACTTTAAGTAGAACATTTAGTACATCATTAAGTACATTTGTTGTTCTTCTTGCAATGTTTATTTTTGGTGGTGAAGTTATCCGTGGTTTTATATTTGCATTAATGGTTGGTGTTGTTGTAGGTACTTATTCTTCATTATTTATAGCGTCTCCAATTGTATATGATACTATTCATAAAAAAGAAAAAGTTGATATTAAGAAAATAAAGAAAAAAAAGAAATAGCAATCTAATATTATTTTAAAACCCCGGCTGTTTTGTCGGGGTTTTTTGTTATGAAAACTTAAAGTATATTTGTGTTATAATTTGTAGGTTTAGTTATTATTAATTTAATATTTTTTTAAAAAAATATTTAGATTTAGAAATAAAATGGATTATCTGTACTTATTCGGTGGTTTAGTAGTATTACTTATTAGTGGCGATTTTTTGCTTAAAGGTAGCGTGTCTTTAGCAGGGCACTTTAAGGTGTCAAAATTGATTATAGGTGTAGTTATTGTTTCGTTTGGAACTTCAGTTCCGGAATTAATGGTAAGTGTTAAAGCAGCTCTTAGTGGGCATCCCGACATAGCTATAGGTAATGTTATTGGTTCAAATATTTCAAATATTGCTTTAATTCTTGGATTTACAGCTATTCTTATTCCAATACATGTAAAGAAAAAAAGTATCTGCTTCGATTGGAGTGTAATGATGTTTGCAAGTGTTTTGCTTCTAGTATTTACTTTTGATCTTAAATTGCAATTTGTCGAAGGACTTATTTTTATTGTGCTTATAATTGCATATATTTTTAAATCAATATATTTCTCGCGAAAAGAAAATATAAAATCGAATACTGAATTTGAAACCCCAAAATATAATATTTATCTTTCATTACTTTTTGTTGCTATTTCTATTATAGGATTAGTTATTGGTGCTAATTTGCTTGTTAGTGGAGGTGTTGGTATTGCTAGAGATTTTGGTGTGAGCGAAAGAGTTATATCTGTTTCAATTATTGCATTCGGAACTAGTCTTCCAGAGCTTGTAACATCTATTGTTGCTGCTACAAGAAAAGAACTGGATATTTTTATTGGAAATATTATTGGTTCGAATATTTTTAACTTATTAGCAATACTTGGTATTACAAGTATGCTTAAAACAATTAATGTAAATCCATTAATATTAAAATTCGATATTTATTATTTATTCTTTGTTTCTATATTACTCTTAATATTTATGTTACCATTAAATAAAGGAGTTGTTACCAGATGGAAAGGATTAATATTTGTATTAGTTTATTGTTTGTATATTTATCTTGTATTTATTTAAAGAACAAAATTAGAATATGATAATTGCTAAAAATATAAAAAAATCATTTGGAAACTTACAAGTTCTAAACGGTATAAACCTTAAAATAGAAAAAGGCGAAGTTATATCTATTATGGGGGCTAGTGGTGCAGGAAAAACTACTTTCTTGCAGATATTAGGAACTTTAAGTAAACCCAATGCAGGTGAGATAAAATTTTTCGAGAAAGATATAAACAAAATGAAAGATAGGCAATTAGCAAAATTTAGAAATGAAAATATTGGTTTTGTTTTTCAATTCCATCATTTATTGCCTGAATTTACTGCTCTCGAAAATGTCTGTATCCCGGCGTTTATTTCAAATGTATCGAAAAACGAAGCCGAAACCCGAGCAAAAGAAATACTAAGTTTCTTAAAACTCGACCATAGATTCGAACATAAACCAAGTGAATTGTCGGGAGGAGAACAGCAACGTGTTGCAGTAGCTCGAGCTTTAATAAATAATCCGGCGGTGATATTTGCTGATGAACCATCAGGAAATCTCGATTCTCAAAATAAAAAAGAACTGCATAAATTATTCTTTTCTTTAAGGAATAAATATAACTCTTCATTTGTAATTGTAACACACGATGAAGATTTGGCCAATATGGCCGATAGAAAATTTCTTATGAAAGATGGAAAAATAATTAAGTAAATGCAAATTGTGTATGAGTTTTATGATTTGCGGTAGAAAATTTTGAACTCAGATTATTAACTTCCTTTAAAATTATATTTAGGATTCCCGAATTTGTAATTCGTAATTAATATGGCAAATAGTTATTTTAAATTTAAACAATTTACTATTTATCACGATAAGTGCGCTATGAAGGTAGGTACCGATGGCGTTTTACTCGGTGCCTGGTGCAATGCGAAAAATAAGTCAAAAATTCTAGATATTGGTGCCGGAACCGGACTAATTGCATTAATGATTGCTCAACGATGTAATTCTACTGTTGATGCTATTGAAATTGATAACTCTGCATATTTGCAAGCAAAAGATAATATAAATAGGAGTGCGTGGAGAGATAGAGTAAATGTAGAGAATATTTCATTTCAGAGTTTTTGTAAAACAAAAACAAAGAAATATAATATTATTGTTACAAATCCTCCATATTTTGTAAATTCATTATTGACTACTGATAATAATCGTGCTGTTGCTCGTCATGATATTAGTTTATCGCATACCGATATTATTGATGGAGTTGTTAGTTTGTTGTTGCCCGATGGAAGTTTTAATATTATTTTGCCATATACAGAGGGTAGTATATTTATTGCCGAAGCAGCTTTAAAAGGATTGTATTGTATTAGAAAAACAAATATATTGCCGGTGCCGAAAAGAAAACCAAAACGATTATTACTTGAGTTTAAGAAAAATAAAATGCCGCTTATTGAAGATTCTATTGTTATAGAAAATTTTAAGCGACATAATTATTCCGATGAATATAAGGAATTAACTAAAGATTTTTATTTATTCTTTTAATCTTTATAATTCTATTTCGTTCTCAATAAATTTAACTCCATATTCTTCTAATTCATTTAATACAGGTTCGTAAATATCTTTTTTAATTGGAACAACTACTCCGGTTGATTTTATTACACCTGTAAGCAAAAGTTTTGTTGCAATAGCTACCGGAGTGCCAACAGTAATTGCCATGGCTGTGTGAACTTTGTCTATACCTCTAACAACTAATGACGATGTAATTCGTTTCGATTTATCTCCAATAGTATAGTCAAATTGGTGTTGCATAACAATCATATCTTTATCGTTTTTGCCAAGTTCCCATTTTTCTACAAGTATTTTTTGTAAAATTTGAGCAGGACTAGCATCAACAACACCTGATTTAGTATCGTTAAATATACCTAACCATTCTAATTTGCTCATTACCTCAGAGCTGATATTAAGGTAAGCTTCGAGTTTCTCTTTTACCGATTTTGTTGGATGATAAGGTAAGAAAAGATTAATAAAATCTTTGTTACTTAGGTTTTCTGAATTGTTTAATTTATATGTGTCGTCGGTAGCTCCAAGTTGAACAAATATATTCCATGCTTCAGTATATCCGGGTCTTCGTAAAGTTCCTCTAAGAATTGTTGGAATATCACCTAATCCGTATGTGTCGATGTAACTGAGAGAATCTCTGTTTGGATACATTTCAAATTCTCCAACATCAAGAATACTCATTTTTTCGGTTCGAGTAAAGAGTTTAGTATATGGAAGAAATTTATATTGTCCATGTTCTTTATACATCGCTACCGATTGTCCGGCTAAAACAACGTTTCTAGGGTTCCATGTAAACTTATAGTTCCATGGGTTATTATCGTATTCAGGAGCAACCAAACCTCCGGTACTCGATTTGAATGTTGTTAATTTGCCATTTTCTTCTCGAATCTTGTCGATAACTCTCATAGCCGACATATGGTCGATCCCGGGATCAACACCAATTTCGTTAAGTAATAAGAGACCTTTCTCTTTAGCTTGTTTGTCAAGAGCTTTTATTTCTTTCGATACGTACGAAGCAGTAATCATATGTTTCCCGAATTTAACGCAATTCTCTGCAATAATATAATGCATTCTTGCCGGTAACATAGATATTACTACATCGGCTAGTTGAATCTCCGATTCGCATTGCTCTTGATCATTTACATTAAAAGTAAATGCCTCACCATTAGGATGATTTCCAATTTTTTTCTCGGCAACTTCTTTCGACATGTCGCCTACTTTTACTTTCCAGTTATAAATCTTAGAATTGTCAAGTAAATATTTTATTAGGCTGGAAGATGATAATCCTGCACCTAAGATTAATATTTTTTTCATATCAATAGAAATTAAATTTATTGTTTAAATAATTATTTGGCTAAAATAAAACTAATTTTTCTATTGAAAAATGGTATTTGACAGTAATTTTTATATTCTATAACAGAAGTTTGTACGATAAATGAATGTTGTTTTTTTGAGTATAATAAGGATCACTTTAAAAAGTTGTGGAAATAAATTTATTAAAATTTTATATTTGCTGTGTTTTGAATATTTTAGGTAGAAGTTATCTTTATTCATTTAAAGCAATAGAGAAATGTATTACGCCACGAAGTGGCAACTTATTTACCTTCGGTGAGCTCGCAAGCTCGGTTCAGCCCAAAGGCAACGCC
>Ga0190303_1000319_pt1 | contig 19895 bp, 21 predicted proteins | sample 48700701_MG_FD_161672 | JGI IMG/M metagenome (GOLD analysis project Ga0190303, IMG submission 161672) | Hydrothermal vent sediment bacterial communities from Southern Trench, Guaymas Basin, Mexico - 4870-07-0-1_MG | ecosystem: Environmental > Aquatic > Marine > Hydrothermal vents > Sediment ... | reverse complement strand
GTTACCAGCATTTTGAACAAGACCAGATACAACATCATCATATAGATATAGATCAGAGATTCCTGAAAGTTCAACACCAGCACCGAAACCACCGATAATGTCTTTGTTTACTGCTCTAACTTGAACACCGGCTGCTGCTTTTGAGTTACCAGAGTCAAAAAGATCTGCATTTCCCCATACATCAAGAGTTTGGTAATAAAGAACACCTTGTCCACCAAATTCCCAACCGGAAACTTCTGCCACAGGCTCTACTACTACCGGCTCAACAGGAGTGATATCTCCTCCAGCCATAATCATTGTTGACGCTACTACTGAAAGTAATAATGTTTTTTTCATTGTATTTCTCCTTGTTTTAGTTTTTGAATACATAAGGGAATTATAGCATGTTATATTTATAAATGTCAAGTAAATTAATAAAAAGTTAACAATTAGTTAATAATTTATGGGAAAGTACGTCTATATAGGCTTTAGTTGATATGATATATTTATTTATATAGTATAAAAAAGAGATATTTTAAAGAAAATAGTTCATTTTTTAAGAAAAGTTAATGATAATATAGATAGTTTCAACTTATTTTAACGTACTAATGTATAATTGTCACGTCAAAACCAAGAGTAGACGCAATTTTTAAATACTGAATGTACAAATAACGTACGAGTTGATTATTTAAATTATGAAAGTGCTTAAAATAGGGGGTTAATGGATGGTGGCGCCAGACGGAATCGAACCGCCGACACAAGGATTTTCAATCCTTTGCTCTACCGACTGAGCTATGGAGCCATACCTACCTAGCTGGTAAGTGGATGAAATTATAACAGCAAAACCTTAAGAATGAGTAATTAGTAATTAGTAATTAGTAATTCTTGTATGATTTTCTTAAGAAAATCTATTATTTAGAGGTTTTTTACCAGCTTCATAAAAGTATCACCTCTGTGTTTGTATGATTTGAACTGGTCAAAGCTTGCTGCAGCAGGTGAGAGCAGGGCTATACTTTTGTCTGTATGTACTTTGTCTATGTTGTCTATGGCATTTTCTATATTTTTAGACTCAACAGCATCAATATTGTATCTCTTTGCCAACTCTAAAAGTCTGCTATTATTTGCCCCTATAGTATATAGTGTAAGGTTAAGGGCTTCCATGACCTTAAAAAGTGGGTTTAGATCTACTCCTTTATCGTCACCGCCCAAGATGAGATGAATATGTTTGTCAGCATAACCTTTTACTGCTTGAAGTGTTGCATCCAGGTTTGTTGCTTTTGAGTCATTCACCCATAGACGACCTTTACTGTCTTTTAACTCTTCCTGTCTGTGTGCATCACGTTTGAAATGGTTGAGCAGATCATAATCTGTTTCATCAAAAAGCACTTTTGTAACAGCAAGCGCCAGTAAAGCATCTTGTAGAAAAGCACCTTTGTAATTTAATTTTGAAGCATCCAGTTTAAAATACTCAGCTACGAATTCATTACTGTCATACTCAACCACATAAGCATCTGTTTTAGGTAAATTTAACCCTTTAGGAACCAGTGCAAGTTCTCCCTCTTTCATAGTGAGAAGAGGTTTGAGTTTATCTGCTTCATATTGTTCTGGAGTTCCATGCCAGTCTAAATGATCCGGAGTGATAGGTAACAAAAGGTAAATGTCCGGAGATGCAATATGGGTATGATGCAATGTGAAAGAACTGCTTTCAAGTACCCAGATAGGTGCATGGGTATCCAGTTCTGCAAGTGGAGTACCTATGTTCCCTCCGCTGAGTGCCCCTCTTTTTTCTAAAATATGTGTGAGCATTTGTGTTGTGGTTGTTTTACCATTGGTACCGGAGATCCAAATACTGAAAGGCATCTCTTTATCAAAGTAATCATATTCACTCAATACGTTTTTTGCTTTTTGGATGAGTGGATGATCTGGTTTGAGGCTTGGAGTAGTTACTTCTAAGATACTTTTTTCAGGGTCAAACAGATTTGAAGGGAGTATTTGATTGTTATCTTCATCTGTGTATACCTCTTTTGCATTGTCATCAAAGAAAGTACAGCCTCCACCAAGTTTTTTGGCAATGGCTTTAGTTGTGAGTCCGTATCCGAAAAGGGTAGGTTTTTGCATAATGATTCCTTGTAGGGTCGGTTCACCGACCAATGTATTTAAATAAAAAGGTCGGTGAACCGACCCTGCGTATTATCTAAATTTAAACGAAATGAGAGCAAGAACATTTGCAATGAAAGAAATCATCCAAAAACGTACAATAATTTTATTTTCTGCCCACTCTTTAAGTTCAAAATGGTGATGGATCGGTGCCATTCTGAAAATACGTTTTTTACGTAACTTGTAAGACCCTACCTGTAAAATGACTGAAACAGTTTCCATGACAAATATAAATCCTATGAGAATTAAAAGCACTTCACTTTTCCCAAGTATAGCAAGGTAGGCAAGGAAGCCTCCAATCGCAAGGCTTCCTGTATCACCCATGAAAAGTTCTGCGGGGTAACAGTTGTACCATAAAAACCCCAAAAGACCACCGGCTAAAGCAGTAGCCAGGATCATCACTTCCCCCACACCTTTTACATTTGGCATAAGTAAGTATTGACTGAAAATGGCATGCCCGGTAACATATACAATGACGGCAAGAGAAAAAAGTGCAACAATGGAAGGAACAGTGGCAAGTCCGTCAAGTCCATCTGTTAAGTTTACAGCATTTGTTGTAGCCAAGAAAATAAGAATCCAAAAAGGAATGGTAAAGTATCCCAGATCAAAAATTGGATTTTTGAGAAAGGGCACATAAAACTCTGTTGGAAAACCTGCATAGAGAAGCAAACCTGTTGCTATGGAGGCAACAACAGCCTGCAGTGCCATCTTCCCTCTTGGTGTAAGTCCCTCCAAGTTGTCTCCGGAGATCACTTTTCCCAAGTCATCTTTAAATCCAACAAGTCCAAACCCTACCAGGGTAATAATTCCACCCCAAACATAAGGATTGCTAAGATCTATGACTATAAATACTGCAATAAGCGTAGAGGCAAGAAAAATAGCACCACCCATAGTAGGTGTATGACTTTTTCCTGCATGTCCCGGAACATATTTACTAATAGGCTGGTTTGCATTTTTTGAAATAGCCCATGCTATATATTTTGGAATGAAATAGAGAGTCAGTATGAATGCTATAAAGAAAGCAAATCCTGCACGTACAGAGATGTATCCAAATAGATTCGTATGGAGAAGATTGGAGAGTTCGTATAACATTAGAGGTTCCCATATTTTATTTAAAGGAGTATTTTACTATTATTTCAATTAAAACATACAAAGGGGATACATTATGAGTATTCAAAAAACGATTTTAATTATTACCGATGGTATAGGTTGTAAACCGGAAAGTACATGTAATGCTTTTAAAGATGCAATAAAACCTACATATGATACACTTTTTGAAACAGCTCCTAAAGCACTTATTTCAACTCATGGTTTGAGCGTGGGATTGCCTGAAGGTCAAATGGGGAACTCTGAAGTGGGGCATATGACCATAGGTTCCGGGAGAATTTTGTATCAGGATCTCGTTAAAATTTCTCTTGCACTTGAAGATGGAAGTATAGAAAAAAATGAAGTTTTGAGTGAAACCTTGGCAAAAGGTGACAGAGTACATCTTGTAGGGTTACTCAGTGATGGGGGTGTACATTCACATATAAAGCATACTGTCGGATTTGCAAAATTGGCAAAAGAGAGAGGAAAAAAAGTTTTTTTACATTTGATCACTGACGGAAGAGACGTAAGTCCTACTTCGGCAAAAACCTATATAGAAGAAATTGAAAAAATATGTGATGAAGATATATCTATCGCAACGATCGGTGGCCGTTTTTATACAATGGATAGAGATAACCGCTGGGGGAGAGTGGAAAAAGGATACAGAGCTATCGCTGAAGCTACTCCTTCTACTACATTAACGCCAAGTGCTTATATTGATGAGAGTTATGCAAAAAATGAGACGGATGAATTTATAGAACCTGCAGCATTCAATGGCTATGAAGGTTTGAAAGAAGATGATGTTGTCATTATGACCAATTTCCGTTCAGACAGGGTAAGAGAAATTACTGCAGCACTGGGTGATGAACATTTTGATGAATTTGCATGTAAATATGTCCCCCTTTACATTGCAACGATGACACAATATGATAGCTCTTTTCCTTACCCGGTATTATTCCCTAAAAAAGCACCTGAAAATACCTTGGCAGAAGTCATAAGCCGTGCCGGTTTGAGACAACTGCATACAGCTGAGACAGAAAAGTATGCCCATGTGACTTTTTTCATGAATGGTGGAATAGAAGAACCCATGGTTGGTGAAAGCCGTGTGCTTATTCCCTCTCCGGATGTAAAAACCTATGACATGAAACCGGAAATGTCTGCTCCTGAAGTGGGAGAGGCAGTACGTACAGCGATGGATGAAAGTTATGATTTTATTGTTGTGAATTTTGCCAATGGTGACATGGTAGGACATACGGGTAATTATGAGGCGGCACGTCTTGCCGTAAATGCTGTAGATACTGAACTTGGAAAGATCATTGAAAAAGCAAAAGAGGATGATTATGCCATTGTTTTGACATCAGACCATGGAAACTGTGAAGAGATGAAAGATAAAGAAGGGCATGTACTGACAAACCACACTGTAGGTGAAGTGTGGTGTTTTGTGCTAGCTGAAGGTGTTAGCAAAGTAAAAGAAGGCTGTGGACTGAATAATGTTGCACCCACTGTGTTAAAACTAATGGGACTTGAAATACCTGCAGAGATGGATGAAGCATTGATCTAGAAGCCGACAGGCTTTCTAGCAAGAAGCAAAAAGTGCTTCTTTGATCTTTTCAAATTCTTTATAGTCTTCAGGCGTGATCGTATCTGAATAGATAATATGATTGATTTGCTCCATAACATGCATTTTACTTAACTTGTCATCACATAAGGCATCATTAATAATAGCAATGTGTTCATCAAGGTCATACTCTTCATTCATAGTTTGTTTTAAAAATGTTTTTGCTTCCTCCTGGTCGCAATCAAAACTTGAACCCATAAGCTGACAAAAAAGAGGTGCACCTTTTTCTACATCTCTGTTATCTATTTTGATGATATGTGCCAATAATATAGCTACTGATCTTTTAATTTTCTTTTCCATATCTGTCCTTTCTGCTTATTGTACCATAAAAAAATGGTACAATTTTGTTAAATAAACACTTTGAGTATCTATTGTTATTCAGAGCGTTCAAAATAATAAAGGTTAAAAATGAAATTTTCAGGATCTAATGTACTTGTGACAGGTGCAAGTAGGGGAATAGGTGCGCAAATTGCAAAAACATTGGCATCTATGGGTTTAAAAGTATGGATCAATTACAGATCTGGTGAAACTGAAGCAAATACGATAAAAGCAGAAATAGAAGCTGCCGGCGGTAAAGCAGAGGTTATAGGTTTTGATGTAAGTAATGAAGAGGCTTTTGTAGGAGCCATAAAGTCTATTGTGGAAGCAGACGGAGAACTCTCTTACCTTGTAAATAATGCGGGGATCACCAAAGATAAACTTGCAATGCGTATGAAAACAGATGATTTCATGTCAGTCATTGAAGCAAATTTAAAATCAACTTTTATCGGTTGTCGTGAAGCGGTAAAAGTAATGGGTAAAAAACGTTTTGGTTCCGTGGTGAATATTGCGTCTATTGTAGGTGAAACAGGTAATGCCGGTCAAACGAATTATGCTGCATCCAAAGGAGGTACTATTGCAATGACAAAGAGTTTTGCTATGGAAGCAGCACCGAGAAACATTCGATACAATACCATTACCCCGGGTTTCATAGCCACTGAAATGACAGAGGTACTTAAAGATGAGGTAAAAGATGCTTTTACCGCCAAAATACCATTGTCAAGATTTGGTCAGCCAAGTGAAGTAGCTGAAGCTGTAGCCTTTTTACTTTCTGATCATGCATCATACATTACGGGTGAAACACTTAAAGTAAACGGCGGGATGTTTATGTAAGCTCAACTATGCTTACATAAATCTTCTTTTTATAACATACCACAACAAAAGTACTATGGCTGCTGCAGAAAGTACGGTAATAAGTGTGTCACTGTAAATGATCAATGTTGCTTCAAAATTTTTGATAAAATAGGTCCATAATATGATAGCTATAAGTGTACTAAAGAGTACAACAATGAGTGTCATAAGATGAGATAAGCCCATGAGATAACCTACAAAACTTCCTACAACCGGTCCAGTCATTGCAAAAGGAGTGAGTACAAAAAAAACCAGCCCTATGATGCCGTATTTTTTGATAAGAGGCTGGTATTTCTCTGCACTTTTCTGGGAGCGTTTGAGAAAATCATTCAAAGGTGCATAGGTGACAACATGTAAACTTTTCCAACTTAGAACAAAGAGTGGATAGAGGATCAAGACCATGATCGACTCAATAAAAAGACTAAAAGCGATAAGTTCTGTGGTATCCATCTGAGAAGAGATGCCTATGGAGAGACCTGCCATTCTGCCAAAGATGATATTTGAGGCGGCCATACTTAAGAGTACATTGAATTCATCAGGATGAAAGTAGGCACTCAGTGCCAGCAGGAATAAAAAAACTACAAGTAAAAAGAGTCCAAAGCTCAATATCCGACTTTCTGAGTGTTTAAAAAATAAATGTTTGTTTTTCAAAAGTCTGCCTTGTCTAAAATTCAATGAAGATTATACCATGATAAATAATTTTTTTTGAGGTATAATAATTGTTAAATCTGTTTAAATCTGTAAAGAAGGAAAAGTATTGGTACGTATACTTCTATTGGAAGATGACAAGCTATTTAACGAGACACTACAGGATTTTTTGGAAGAAGAGGGTTTTTTTCTTGATACTGCATTGGATCCTTATTCCGCACTTGAACTTACGTATGAAAGAAATTATGACCTTTATCTTTTTGATGTAAACCTTCCTTATGAGAGTGGGTTTGACCTGCTTAATAAACTTCGTCAAAGTGGTGATGTAACGCCTACCATTTTTTTAACATCAAGAGATGACAAAGCTTCATTGACCCAGGGGTTTGAGACAGGAGCAGATGATTATATGAAGAAACCTATCGATCTTGATGAACTACTGCTTCGTATTCAAGCTCTGCTTCGCCGACAGGTAAGAAAAGAGAGAATGACCATCGGTGAATATAATCTTGATATGGTTGGCAAAACGCTATTTCATAATAATGAAGAGCTCGATGTGACTAAAAAAGCAGTTGAACTTTTAGTCTTACTTGTTCAGGCAGACGGAGAAGTGGTAAGTTCTGATATGATCAAGAACAGACTCTGGGCTGCAGGTCAAAATGCAAGTGACGGGTCATTACGAGTCTACATCACCCAACTCAAAAAGTATTTCCCGAAAGCTATTGTCAATGTACGTGGTGTAGGCTACAGATGGTTAGCGTAAAGAAGAGAACTTTTTTTGCGACTTTAGGGTATTTCTCAAGTGTAACCATACTTTTAAGTTTTATTTACTGGTTTTTGAAGAATGAAGGTTTTTCTGAAAAAAACTTTTTAATTGCTTCTGTCATGGTCTTAATTCTGGCAGCAGGCTGGGGCTATATTATTGCTACTCATCTGCTTGCCCCAAAAGCTGAGCTTGATGCAAACCTGTCACAACTCAGTTCAGAAATACTGCATGAACTTAATATACCGCTCTCCACCATAAAAGCCAACACAACACTGCTTAAAAAACGTAGTGAAGATGAAAAAACCATGAAACGTCTGGAACGGATAGAGGCATCTTCTTTAAGACTGGAAAGACTCTATAAAGAGTTGGTTTACAGTATTACAAAAGAGATCAACCCTGTTGAAAAAGAGCAATTTTCTTTAAAACAATTACTTCAGGAACGTATAGAAGTATTTGAATCATTTGATCGAAACAGTTTGGATTTAACGATCGTAGATATTCAACTTAAAGCTGATAAGATCGGTTTTGAAAAAATCGTTGACAATTTACTTATGAATGCCATGAAATATTCAGAAAAAGAGTCTCAGATCGATATAGCTGTACAAAATAATATACTGAGCATCAGCGATAAAGGTATAGGAATGGACGAAACACAGTTGCTAAAGATCTATGAACGTTATTATCAGGTTAACAGTAACTTAAAAGGTGAAGGCATAGGTCTGGCTTTGGTGAAAGCATATTGTGATGCAGAGGGAATTATTATAGATATTAAGTCTAAAAAAGGGCAGGGAACGTCCGTTTTTCTAAATTTAAATAAAGTGGTGCAACTTTAATACGCAATTGTTAAATTAGTGTTAAATTCTTGATGTAAGTCAATTATATTTATTATCTTATTTCGTTATAATGAAGTGTGTTTAGTAATGTTTGATTATTGAACAGATGTTGATTTAGCAAGTCTAAATCTATTATTCACAATATAACAATTTGGAGGAAGAAAGATGAGTTATAAGTTAAATAAACTTTCATCTCTTTTTCTGGGTTCTGCAATCGCTGCTTCGACAGTGTTTGGTTCAGGGGCTTTGGAAAAAGTAATGAAAGAAAGAGGCTTAACGGAAAACGATGTGATCCGTGCGGCAAAAACATATTTGCCTACCGGTGGTAGAGACGAATTTGTTGTTTTTAGTTCTGGCGGACAATCTGGGCAAATGATAGTTTATGGTGTTCCATCTATGAAGATCTTAAAATATATTGCTGTATTTACACCTGAGCCTTGGCAAGGGTATGGTTTTGATGAAGATTCAAAAGCTGTACTTAGACAAGGTAACATTAGAGGAAGAGAGATAAACTGGGGAGATACTCACCACCCGGCACTTTCTGAAAAAGAGGGTAAATATGACGGTAAATGGCTAGTTATTAACGATAAAGCCAATCCAAGAGTTGCCGTGATCGATCTGGAAGATTTTGAAACAAAACAAATTACTGTAAATCCTATTTTGAAATCAGACCATGGTGGGGCTTTCTTTACTCAAAACTCTGAGTATATTATAGAAGCTTCTCAATATGCAGCGCCATTTGATAATAACTATCACCCGATAGAAGAGTACAAAGAAACATATCGTGGTGCAATTACTATGTGGAAATTTGATCCTAAAATAGGTAGAATTCAGCAAGATAAGTCATTTAGTATTGAGTTACCACCTTATATGCAGGATTTGAGTGATGCCGGTAAAGGTGTTTCTCACGGTTGGGGTTTCACGAATTCATTTAACTCTGAAATGTATACAGGGGGTATCGAAGTTGGTATGCCACCATTTGAAGCAGGTTGTAGTAGAAATGATACTGACTTCTTGCATGTGTATAACTGGGAAAAACTGGCTAAACTTGCTGAAGATCCTAAGAATGTAAAAGTTGTGAATGGTATGAGAATTGTACCTATGGATGTATCTATTGCAAATGGTGCACTATTCTTAATTCCTGAGCCAAAATCACCACACGGTGTAGATGTTTCTCCAGATGGTGAATATATCACAGTTTGTGGTAAACTTGACACACATGCTTCTGTTTATAAATGGAGCAAGATCAAAGCTTTGATCGATGCTAAAAAGTTTGTAGGTAATGACCCTTACGGTATACCTATTCTTGATATGAAAGAGTCTCTACACGGTCAGGTTGAGTTGGGTCTCGGGCCTTTACATAACCAGTATTCAAATGTAGACGGTGAAATTTATACTTCACTTTATGTTGATTCTCAAATTGTAAAATGGAACTACAAAACACTTAAAGTACTTGATAAAGAGAATGTTCACTATAACGTTGGACACCTTTGTGGTATGGAAGGTAAATCTGCTGATCCTCAAGGAAAATATATTATTTCTTTGAATAAATTGGCGATCGATAGATTCCAAAACGTTGGACCATTGCACCCGCAAAATCACCAGTTGATTGATATACGTGGTAAAACAATGGATCTTCTGTATGATATGCCAATTCCTTTGGGTGAACCTCACCAGGCTGTTGCTATCCGTGCTGAGAAGTTACACTCGATTGTACGATACAAAATGGGTACAAACTCTAAAACAGGTAAGATACATAAAGGTAAAACACTTGCAGGGCAAGAGAAGATCGTAAGAGAAGGAAACAATGTTACTGTTTATGCCACTATGGTACGTTCTCACATTAACCCTGAGAGAATCACAGTAAACAAAGGTGATGTAGTAACTATGCATGTTACTAACCTTGAGAGAGCCGAAGATGAAACTCACGGATTTACAGTGGATCACTTTGATGTGCATATGTCACTTGAACCTGGTGAGACTTCAACTATCAAGTTTATAGCGGACATTGAAGGTGTTTTCCCTTATTACTGTACAGAGTTCTGTTCAGCACTTCACTTGGAAATGATGGGTTACCTTATGGTTAAAGATCCAGATAAAAAATATGTGTCTGCACAGAAACTTAAAATGAAAACAATGAGTCCTGAGCAATTAAAAGCTGAGTATGACAAAACAGTTGCTGTGAATGCTGCTACTGATGAAGTTATTCAGTCTGTTGTTAAGTTCTTGAAAGACAATAAATTCGGTGAGCATAAAGTTGTAGCTGATCTTGTTGATGATGCATTTGCTCAATATGGTCAAATTCCTGCACAGAAAAAACTTGCTGATGAATCAGTTGCAGCTGGTGATATGGACAAAGCGATCCTTTTTGAAAATATGATCTGGCAACTAATGGTTAAGACAGCAGATGTTGGAATTAGAGCGAAAGATGCATTGGTCAGACTTGTTGCAACTAAGCAGTCTAATTCAGCAGCAGCAGGGCAAAGAGCCTTTGATGAAGGTGGATGTTCTGGTTGTCACGTTGTAGGTAAAGTATCTTCAGGTCCAGACTTGACAGGTGTACTGCAAAGACATGAAAATGGTGAGAAATGGGTTTCTGACTTTATCTTGAACCCTGAGCACAAATTCGAAGACCCGTATGTAAAAGGTATGATAGATTACTTTAATCTTAAAATGCCTAACCAGCATATGAGTAAAGAAGAGACTAAAGATATTGTTGAATACTTTAAATGGATTGACGAAAACGCCAACCTCTTCTAGAAAACAGTACCAAAGGCATAACGCCTTTGGTATATAAATCTACATATACCTCCCCTTTTTAATATATAACTCAATCTTATTGTTTTCATAAGCTAAACTTTTTTTCTTGACTCCTGTCAATTTATTCTGAATAATATTCAGGTATAATTATTGATATTAATTTAAAGGAGAAATAATGCATCCAAGTTTTACCAAAGCAAAGATTTTTGCTGCGTTAGCTTTGATTATTTTGACTGTTGCTTTTACTTTCCCTATGGTTTCATTTCATGGGGTACTCAATAAGATAAGTACAGAGAAAATAGAGGAGATAACACCATTTTCTGCAAAGGTTTGGAATCTTTACAACCAAGGTCAATATAAGAGTGTAGCTACACCAAAAGAAGCACATAATGATCTTCTGAAAATGATTGATGAGTCTGCAGAAATAGGTGTTGCATCTTTACCTATCTGGGCAGTTTCACTTGAAGCACCTAATTATCCTAAAGAGGCATTTCCTCAAGGAATTCCTGTCTTTTTCCATTTTGACGGATACAGTGGAGAAGTACATGAGATGAATACCATCAACCACTATGTCGGGATGGATCCTATGTGGGTAGGTGGACATTTTGAAAGAGCCATTGGACCATATGCTCTTCTTCTGTTAACACTGATCATGGTCATGTTCATTGCATATAATTCAAAAATATTAAATCTGTTAATGCTTATACCGGTTTCTTTACCGCTACTCTTTATCGCAGATTATTCATTTTGGCTCTATTGGTTTGGGCATAATCTTCATGATTGGGGTGCGTTTAAGATCAAACCATTTATGCCTACGGTTTTTGGTGATGGTAAGATCGCACAGTTTACGACACATTCGTATCCAACGATCGGATTTTATTTGATAGTTGCGATCAGTCTATTGAGTTTGTTGGCTTTCTTTGCAAAACAGAAAGCCATGAAAGAAAGTAAGTAGGGTCGATTTATCGACCTTATAGATAGAAGATAATTTAAAATAAATGGTCGATGAATCGACCCTACGAAGGTTTAAAATTTTGATTAAACTATTTATAGTTTTCTTATCATTGTTTACGTTGCTAAATGCAAATGCACTTCAAGATGCCATAGATAAGGCACCTGTCGGTTCTATACTCAAGCTTCCTGCCGGTGTGTATAAAGGTAATATTGTTATTACTAAGCCTCTTACTATTATAGGAAAAGAGAAGGGTGTGGTCATAGACGGTGGTGGTTCAGGAACGGTTATCTCTATAAAAAGCTCTTATGTAACGCTTAAAAATATTAGAGTAACAAATAGTGGAAATCTGCATCATCAACTTGATGCCGCTATTACTATAGCAAAAGCCAAACAATGCGAGATCAGTAACTGTGTGATAGATGACTGTCTGTTTGGTATTGATATGCAGCAGGTAAATAATTCTATAGTTTCAAACAATACAATTACATCAAAAGATGTTGATCTTGGTCTTAGGGGTGATGGCTTGAGACTTTGGTACAGTAATGATAATATCATTAAGAAAAACAGATTGATCAAATCTAGAGATATGGTTGTCTGGTACTCACATGGTAATCTAATAGAAGAAAATTATGGAGAGCACTGTAGGTACTCTTTACATTTTATGTACGCAGGTAAAAATATTGTAAAAAACAATGAATACAGGTTTAATTCTGTTGGTATCTTTTTTATGTACTCTCAAGATACTATAGCCACAGGAAACATAATTCAAAGTTCTATGGGAGCTACGGGCATGGGCATAGGATTAAAAGATGTTTCAAACTTTACACTCAAAAATAATACGGTACTTTATTGTGCTCAAGGGATGTATATAGACAGATCACCTTTTGAACCCGATACGAACAATTGGATCATAGGAAATAATATTCTCTATAATGCAGAAGCGTTGCATTTTCACTCACTCTCCGAAAACAATATCATTAAAGACAATACCATAATGGGAAATATCGAAGATATCGTTAATGACAGTAGAGGATCCAAGACCAATGAAAATGAGATCGTAGGAAACTATTGGGATAATTATGAAGGTTTCGATAGAAATGGAGACAATATAGGAGATACTCCTCATAGAATTTATCAGTATGCAGATCAACTGTGGGTGTATAATCCGGATGTGAAGTTCTTTTATGCTTCACCCGTAATATCATTACTCAATTTTTTGGCAAAATTGGCACCTTTCAGTAAGCCGATATTTCTGTTGGAAGATCAGCAACCGAAAGTGAAAATCAAAGGATAATAGAATGGCAAAAATTGAAACAGAGAGAAGAGAATTCATTAAGTACTCAACATTAGGTGTTTTGGGAGTAGTTTTTGCCGGTGGATTTGTTTTTTCTACACAGGCAGTGAAAGCTGAAAATAGACTTCGTCCACCAGGTGCAGTCGGTGAAAAAGAATTTTTGGCTTTGTGTATTAAGTGTGGGCAATGCTTGCAGGTTTGTCCTTATCACTCTATTAAGTTGGCAGATATAGGACATGGGCATGGGATAGGAACACCTTATATTGATGCAAATGAGAGAGGATGTTATGCCTGTACCGCTGTACCTTGTGTTCTTGCCTGTCCGAGTGGGGCACTTGATCATTCTTGTGAAAAAGCAGAAGATATCAAGATGGGTATTGCTGTACTGGAATTCCCTGATACCTGTATAGCTATCTCGAAAACACCTGTACCTAAGGGGTACAATGACAAGATGCATCAATTTATTGACAGTACAAGAAACGTAACTGAATTGGAAATGAAACTGCTTGAGAAGTTTGACCAGTATGAAGGTAAAGCCTGTACACTTTGTGCAGATATTTGTCCTATTCCCAACCCATTAAGTGCTATTGCGATGGTACCGGATGCCAAAGGCGGACATAGACCGGAGATCTATGATGGATGTATAGGATGTGGCGCATGTCAAGAGGTGTGTCCAACGTCAGTACCATCGATCGTAGTGAAACCAAGAGTGACTTATGAACAATTTTATAGTGAAAAAGGTTAGGAAAAAAATATGATATATACAAATAAAAGGTTCCATGTTTTTGCTTTAGCATTATTGGTTTTTTTAACAGGATGTGGTGAAGAGAAAAAAGAAGAACATCAAAAAGAAAAAATGCAAAGTAGTGTTGAACAAACAGAACAAGCAGCAAAGATTGAAATAACTGTCAATGAGAATGCACAAGAGATCAAAGTAAAAGAAAAAGCTAAAAGCAAAGACAGAGGGCAGCAAAAAAATGCTTACTATTATGATTATAATATAAAAAGCGAGTATGATGAAAATGCCAAACCTGCTAATGAGGATGCTTCTGTAAGAGTTAAACCACGAACAGCTATAGAAGCAAATATGAATGTTAGAAGTCCGTATGAAAAAGTGCAGATTTCACTATTGGTCAAGAAATTGAGTAAAACCTTTAGAGTAAAGTGTTCTGCCTGTCATGATGACTATGCAAATGGTATCATTGGTCCTTCTTTGCTTGCAAGGGATTCAAATTATATCTATGATCAGATTGCGGCATTTAAGAGTGGTGAGAAATCAAATCCTTTGATGACAGACCTTATCAATATGATGAGTGATGAGGAGATACGGGTTTTAGCAGATGAAATTTATGAATTTAATAAACAAATTAAAGAGATGAGGGAGAAAAAATAATGAAAAATATTATTGTAGGAATTATAACACTTTTAATTGTAGGTGTTGCAGGATGGGTAGCTTCTAATGGTGGAGCATACAATGGCGGAGAGCATGGGAAAGTGATTGCAGATATGGGAGACCGCGGCAATGCTGCATCAGTTCAAATAAAAGAGAAAAGTGATAGAGAAAAAGAGGATGAAAAGCTTAATGCTTTAAGAGATAAAGCAGGGAATGCAGGTGCATTTAAAGTAAGTAAAGCGTATAAAAGTAAATGTGCCTCTTGTCATGGTGTAAACGGTTCAGGTTTCCAAAACGGCAAAGCTATGATGGGACCTAAACTTTTTGGACAGAGTGCAGATACGATATTTAAAGATTTGGTTGAGTTTAAATCAGGCAGAAAAGAAAATGTAGTTATGAAAGGACTTCTTATTCCATTGAATGAGGAAGATCTTAGAGCATTTGCAGATGAGATTGGTGAATTCCCGGCAAGAGCAGAAGCAGCTAAACAGTAATCGTACAAAAAGGAAGTAGTAGTTATGGATAAGTATAATAATAGAGAGACTATTAAAAATTCTACATTCTGGTCTACATTTTTTAGTACCAGTAGAGAGGGGAAGAAAGGTTTAAGCTATCGTTCAAAACGGTGGATATTGGTATTGGCTATCCATTTGCTTTTCTTTTTATCTTTTTTTATCGATATTCAAACACTTGAAGGGACTTTGAGCGGTTCACGTTTTTTAGGGTTTCACCTGATTGATCCTTTTACAACTATGGAGATGTTCCTTGCTGAACATCATATGCATATCAATATGATCATAGGAACCGGTACTATTGTGCTCTTATATCTTCTGGTAGGAGGAAGAAGTTACTGTGCATGGGTCTGTCCATACGGAATACTCTCTGAAATCGGTGAAAAGTGGCATAATATATTGGTGAAGAAAAAGATTATTAAGAGCAGAAAATTTGATCATCGTGTGCGTTATATCTTTTGGGCCATGTTTTTAATTCTTTCTTTTACCAGTGGATATATGGTTTTTGAAACGTTTAATGTCATTGGCATATTGAGCCGTGCGATCGCGTATGGTTGGTCATTGGCGCTTATCTGGGTGCTTTTGGTATTGGCACTTGAAGTATTCTTCTCTAGACGTGCCTGGTGTACCTATATCTGTCCTATAGGAACAACCTATGGAATCATAGGAAAAGCTTCTGCTTTAAGAGTAGAGTGGAATGATAACTGTGACAGCTGTATGGTCTGTCATGACGTCTGTTTTGAAAATCAGGTTTTAGAGATCACAAAAGCAAAATATAAAAAACAGATAGATGAAAAAGAGATTAAAACAGCTTATATTACGGGTGCAGACTGTACACTATGCGGGAGATGTATCGATGTATGTCATGCAGATGCACTTAAATTTGACTTTAGACTTAAGGGATTAGTGTGATCAAAATTATCAATTTAAGTAAAAAGTTTGGTTCACACCTCTCTCTTGACAATGTTAATATCGAATTTAATGTCAATGATTCTGTAGCACTCATGGGAGCCAATGGTGCAGGGAAAACAACATTGATACGTTCTATATTGGGTTATTATCACCCTAGCAGTGGTGGCGTTAGAGTGAATGGCTTAGACCCCATTAAAGAGCGTACGGAAGTTTTAAAACATGTATCTTTTGTGCCTCAACTTCCTCCTCCCATTAAACTTTCTGTGAGTGAACTCATCTCTTATGTTTGTAAAAGTTCAGGTGTGGATGAAAAACGCATCTATCACTATGCCAATGAGATGAAATTTGATATTAGATCAAATTTAAATAAATCTTTTTTCAAACTCTCCGGAGGTATGAAGCAAAAGCTTCTCATTGCTATTTCTCTTGCAAAAGAGTCTGAGATCGTTATTTATGATGAGCCTACGGCTAACCTTGATCCAAAGGCGAGAGAAGATTTTTATACACTTATTCAAGAGAGTAAGAAAGAGAAATTGGCACTTTTTGTCACACACCGTATAGAAGAAGTTCAAGAGATCGTGAATCGTCAAGTCTATATGGATATGGGAAAGATAGTCTCCGATGAACGTAGCTAAACTACTGTTTTTTTCTTTACTGTTATTAATAAATTTTAACGGATGCGAAAAGAAAGAGATCAGTACAAAGCTTCATGAAGTACATTGGGACCGAGATATGTGTGAGCGATGTAAAATGGTGGTAAGTGACAGACATCATGCTTTGCAGGTTATCAATCCGGCTAATGGCAGGTCTTATATGTTTGACGATATTGGATGTCTTGTGTTATGGTTTGATGATGAAAAGATCGACTGGGCTCCAAAAGCGAAGATCTGGATCACAGACATAACCACAGGTAAATGGATCAATGCTAGAACTGCACTTTATGATACACATAATATCACACCCATGGCTTACGGCTTTGGTGCCCATGAGAATAACAGTACCATTAAAGCGGGTGAAGAGATCGTAAACTTTGCAGAAATGAGTAAGCGTATTTTTAAAATTGAAGAAAATAACAATAACAGGAAAGCATATTGAAAAATTTATTACTTATTGCCTATCTTGACCTTAAAGAGTCTATACGGGCCAACTGGTTCATTATTTATTCCATTGTATTTGGTGGGTTGATAGCCCTCTTTTTTATAGCAGGGATCACAGAGTCTCAAGTCATGGGTTTTTCCGGCTTGAGTAGACTTTTGCTGATGTATATACAGGTGACAATTGTTATTTTGCCTATCTTTATACTAGTGACAACAGTGCGTTCTATTTCCGGAGACAGGGATAGCCATATCCTGGAATATATGCTCTCCTTTCCTATCTCTTTGAGGCAGTACTACTGGGGAAAAGTATTCGGACGATTTATTACTGTCTTTTTACCGGTATTTATGGCAATGCTGTTTGCGATCTTATATGGTATGTTTAAGGGTGCAGATGTACCTTGGAATATCTTCTTTCTCTATACAGGCTTGCTCTTTGCAATGAGCTCTGCTTTTTTGGGGATCGCATTTTTTATCTCTTCTATTGTAAAGTCATCAGAAATGGCATTGGGTATTTCCTTTTTTGTGTGGATACTTCTTTTGGCATTTATTGACATCGCACTGATCTCTTTAATGATGCAACAACGTATCAATGCAGAGCTTATTGTTGCTATTGCTATGGTGAACCCTATGGAGATATTCAGAGTAGCCGCTATTTCACTTTTTGACCCGGAACTTACCGTTATGGGACCGGTGGCATTCTATATACTTGATGTCCTGTCTCAGAAGATGTTTATATTTATCTCTATAGTGTATCCTATTCTTTTAGGGATACTTTTTGCCTCTTTAGGTTTTAGAATATTCAGTAAAAAAGATTTAGTTTAAAGGATCAAGGAATGAAACAATTATTAATAGCAGTATTACTGTTAACAGGTATGACTTTTGCAGCTACTGAGGTGAAGCCCTTTAAAGTTGAAAAGAAATATTTTTTGACTTATGATAAAAATACTACTTGTATTGTGAGACATATTAAAGTGTATAAAGAACCAAAATGGGTAGCAAATATAGAGGTAAGATCTGGAAAAACAGTTTATTTTTCCAGTCCTAAATCAATGTTTGAGTTTTACCATAGACCAGGAAAATGGTTTGATGTGGGTATCAAAAGTGAAAGAGATTTTTCCCAGATCATTGTAACGGATTATGAAACTCTAAAACCTATCAATGCAGAGACAGCCTTCTTTGTATATGGAAGTGGAGCAACTTCACCGGCAGGTGATGACCTGGTTCCTTTTGCAACAAAAGAAGCGGCTGAAAAGTTTTCAAAAGAGTATAACGGAAAAAGAATTATGAAGTTTGATGAAGTGTCGGATGCACTGATCAGACTTTTAAATGGAAGGATTTAAAATGCAAAAACCAACACCAATAGATGAAGAGATAGAACTGGATCCAAAGCGTTATATTATAAGTGAAACCGATGAAAAAGGGAAGATTACTTTTTGCAATGATTATTTTATGGAAATAAGTGGTTATGATAAAGAGGAGCTTATAGGCAAACCTCACAGTATCGTGCGTCATCCGGATATGCCAAAAGTGGTCTTTAAACTTTTGTGGGAAACGATCTCTCAGGGTAAAAACATCAATGCAGTGGTTAAGAACCTTGCTAAAGACGGACGATACTATTGGATATTTACCGAGTTTGAAATAAGAAGAGATACGGATACAGGAAAGATCATAGGGTATCATGCTGCAAGAAAAAGCATTTCTAAACATGTGATCGAAATTATTGCTGATCTCTATGCCGAACTTTTAGAGATAGAAAAAAATGAGGGTATTGAAGCTTCAGAAAAGTATCTTATTTCATTCTTGAAAGAGAAGGGTGACGATATAGAGTTTTCTAATATTATGGAAGAAATTCACAAGTTTTATTAGAAAGTTAAATATTTAACAGTTAATTAACACTAATATATTATTATTGGTTATCAAAAATATAAGGAAATAAAATGAAAAAGATTTTACTAACACTTCTGGCACTCGGTACTTTAGCAACATTTGCACAAGCAGAGGAAGCTAAACCAAAGAAAATGACGAAAATGTTTCAATCGGTATCCAAAGGTGAAGCAACACTGCTTCAAGAGGGTAAAGCAAAACCTTTTTGTCCAGAATGTGGGATGACATTGCCAATGTTCTACAAAACAAACCATGCAGCAACAGTAGATGGAAAAGTAAAACAGTATTGTTCTCTTCACTGTGTGGTTGAAGATACAAAAAAAGGGTCTAATCTTACAGACATTAAAGTAGTAGATGTAACAAGTCTTAAATTCATCGATGCCAATAAAGCTTCTTATGTAGTAGGATCTGCTAAAAAAGGTACAATGACCATGGTTAGTAAATATGCTTTTGCGAACAAAGCAGATGCAGAAGCGTTTGCTAAAGCAAATGGCGGTGAAGTAGTTGATTACAGTGGTGCATATAAAGCAGCAGAAAGTGATTTTGCCAAAGACAGTAAAATGGTTGCTAAAAAGCAAGCGATGATGGCTGAAAAAGGCAAAATGATGTATGGTAAAATGTGTCAGAAAACAGACAAGAAATTTGCTACTACAGCTGAAGCAAAAACATTTATCGTTGAAAATAAACTATGTAAAGATCTAAATCCTAAGCAGATGCAGGCAATAGGACTTTACTTAAAAAATAGATAAGAAGCTTCACTCTTTTACTCCATACTCCTGCATCTTGCAAACGGCAGAGCCGCCCCTTTGGGGTTGAGTGCAAGATTGTCGCATG
>Ga0190303_1000318_pt1 | contig 19912 bp, 9 predicted proteins | sample 48700701_MG_FD_161672 | JGI IMG/M metagenome (GOLD analysis project Ga0190303, IMG submission 161672) | Hydrothermal vent sediment bacterial communities from Southern Trench, Guaymas Basin, Mexico - 4870-07-0-1_MG | ecosystem: Environmental > Aquatic > Marine > Hydrothermal vents > Sediment ... | reverse complement strand
GTGAAGATATGCAGAAGTTAGAGCAACGTATTTAAAACTTTAAAGTAGAAAAAGTTCATTTTTTGATCGTTACCACAAACTTAAAATAACATTTTTAAGGCTTAAAACTATTTCCTTTCAATACACTTCTCACAAAGTAAAGGGAGTGTATTGAAAGGAAATAGTTCACTAAATCTAAGCAAACAACTCTTCTAAATAAAACCAAATTTCAAGATTTCTGTGATTTTTTACTAAAAAAAGTATTGATTTTACTGAGCTACAGAAGTTTTTTACTAAAAAAGCACGAAAAATAAATTTTAAATGCCTTGTATGTGGCTGTAATTCAAGCAATAACAAGATTGTAACATCGCGCAGCGTGTTACCCTCTTGCTTTCCCCCATTAGTTTTACATTAATAGTTTTCATAGAAGCTTTTTATTAGATAACTATTAATATTAACCATCTTTTCTTTAGGGAAAACTCTCTAATATTGGATTATTTAAACTAATATTTAAAAAAAATACTTTTGAGGTATAAAAAGAGATGTCAAATTTGTAAACTTTGAATGTATGAATTATTAAAAATAACTCGAACCATTGATCCATGGTCATGAACTCAACGTTGGCTTTTTTTAAACCCGTTTTATTGGGCTCCCGAGCTATATTATTTTCAAATCGTATTCGATACCGTATTCGATTTCGAGGATTATATTAATACTTAATTAGTACTGCAATTTAATTTTTTTAAATTCAATAATTGAAGTTTTTGTTAGTTTATTTTTTAAGCTGTTTTGAAATCAAATGGTCTTGATACTCTGTCCAACTTTTTGTTGCAAGTCCACCTCGAGGAAACTATGACCTTTTAACATATTTTTTTAAAAGTAAAGATAGACTTCTAGTTTTTCTCTGAACTGGATGTGACAGAACAAAATGGTAATTAATTATTTTTTTATATATTTAAAAAAATCAAAAATAGGAAACTTAAGAAGATTTTCTTTTGGAAGTTAATAAAATTCAATAAAAAATAGAAACATCACGTTAATTTTTTTTGATTAGTTTAATAAATTAAAAAATGAATAAAAAAATCGTCTATCTATTATTAGTTGTTTTTTCTGTAAACACATACGCTGGTCATGGTGTTCCGGTTAAAAGGGAAAAAAACCCTGTAAATGTTCATGTTATTTCAATTGGGATAGATAGAACTGCTGGCTTTCGGACATTTAAAAATTGTGTAAACGATGCTAAGGCTTTAGTAGAAAAGATAAAAAAAGAGAAAGCACCTTTTATAAACGAAAGCACTACAAGAGGACCTAATAAAAATAAATCAATAAAAAAAGACACTGTTAAAGAAGGAGGTCAGGTGTTCTCATATCTATTACTAAATGAGCAAGCAACTTTACATAATATTAAAGAAGCACTTAAAGAGGTCATTAAAAACAGTTCTACAAACGACTATTTTATTTTATTTTTTGCAGGAACGACTATTGAAAACAGTATTGGCGAGACAATAGTAGTTCCTTATTTTGATAATCCTAATATTAATGAAGGAAATTATAAAGACAATTATAAGAATTATGATTATTTAACTATAACTGCTTTGGCTAATTATATGAATCGAATTTCTGCTGCAAAACAATTGGTTATTTCAGAAGCTGGGATTGGAAAATCGTTTTCTACAAATCTTAAAGCGGCACTTTTTGAATCTGACCCAGATTTTGCTTTAAATTCTAGGCGAAACAGGGTAATTCTTACTACCATTAGTTATGGTATGGACTTTTCCAAATGTGATCCTAACCATGGTCCACTTACCAAGTATATTTTAGACAATGGAGATATTCTAGATGTTTTTCATCATTATTATGCCTACGAGTATAACTTAAATAAACCTGAAATAGCTTGTTCATACAAAAATTCTAGGTACTACTACCTTTCACAAGAAAAAGATTATAAAGAAATATTAGCAAAGCACACCCCATCTTCTGGAACAAGAGGGTCAAAAGGGAAAAAACTTAAAGTTGATACGCCAAAAGTGGATGGTGAAACTGTAATTCATGCTTTGATAATTGCCACAGACAAGTATAATAAGGAGCAGACAAGTTGGGCTGATTTAAGAAACCCACTAAACGACGCTAATAAAGTAGCTCAAATTTTAGAAAATAATTACAACGTCTCTGTTTCAAAATTATATAATGAATCTAGAAACGAAATAAAATTGGGTATTATTAATTTGAAGAAACAAATAGATAAAAACGATAAACTTTTGGTTTTTGTAGCCGGCCATGGGTATTTTAGCGACGACTTTTCACAAGGCTATTTGGTGACTACAGATAGCTATTCATTAGAAGAAGATGAAGCATTTGAATCTTATTTTTCTTTGGCTAACTTAAAACAGATACTTGATAATTTCCCTTGCAAGCAAGTTTTTATTATTATGGATGTGTGTTATGGCGCTAGTTTTGAATTGAATGATGCAGATGTGTCTATTGAAAATTATTCAAATACGAAAATGGATAATGGAGTAGATAAATTTATTTCAGAAATAGATAAGAGTTACTCGCGTATTGTATTAGCATCTGGAGAACAAGAAGTATTTGATTATTGGCAGGAAAACCAAGACCATTCCCCATTTGCAAGTAAATTAATAGAGGCTTTTGAAAGCGAAAAAGAATTTATCTCTCCTGGAAAAATATTTTCTTATGTTAGAGGGAATGCAACTGTTCCAATATTAAAAAAGTTTGGAAAGCATGAAGTAACAGGAGATTTTTTATTAAAAGTTAAGTAAATTTAAATGAAAAATGTCTGGGTTCATTTTCTATGTTTTATGCTATTACCTTTTCTGGTTTTAGCTCAAGATGATTTATCAAAAATTATTAATCTCCATAAACATAATATGGAAGATCTTGCCGTTTCAAGAGGGATAGAAACTTGGATGGCCCCATCATCATTTGATGAATCTCATTTAATTAAGACTTTAGAATATTTTTATAAAGATAAACAAGTTGGTATCCTTATTTTTACTCAGAATAGTGATTCTTTAAATATTACCTTGCTAAGTAAAAAAGGTATACAATACTCAAAAGGAATTAAATATTCTAAATCAGATATAGAAAGGGATGTTATAAATACAAATTTTTACTTTTCTCAAATAAAACCTGAAGAAGAATTAATTAGGGGATCTTCTGCTAAGAATTTAAAAGAAAAAACATATAAAAATTCTTTTATTGAGTTAAACAAAAGTCTTTTCCCTAATGAAATTGATTTTAGCAAATTTGAACACTTAATCATTGTTCCCTGTTTAAACCTTGGGACATTGCCTTATGCAGCTTTTAAGATTTCTATTTCAGATTATCTTATTGATCAAATGAGTTTTTCGATAGCACCAAGTATTTTTGAGGTCTATGTTTCATTAAGATTAAATTCAAGAATACCATTTGATAAAGATCATTTTAAATGGAAAAATGCATTATTTGTATATAAAACGCAATTTAGTAAATCTAAAAAAATGAGTTTTTCAGAGTTAAAGTATACAGAACAAGAAATAAATAGAATTACCTCTAAAATGAATCCTAACACATATAAAGTTTTAGGAAATGAATATGCTACAAAAAATAATGTATTACAAAATGTAAGGGATCATGATTTACTATATTTTGCGACTCATGGAATGTCTAGTAGTTCGAACCCGCTAGGTGAAAGTTTTTTAGTACTGTCAGAAGATAAAAATTTACAGAATGACCTTTTAACCGCATCTGATATTCAAAGATTACGTCATGAATTCCCTGGTATTCGACGAGCAAAATTGGTTGTTTTAAGTGCTTGTGAAACAGGTTTAGGTCAATCACATAAAGGAGGAATTATTGGGTTAGCAAGAGCTTTTCAGATTGCAGGTGCTCAAAATATTTTAATGAGTTTATGGAATATAAGTGACTCTAAAACATCTGAGTTTATGAATATCTTTTTTGATGAATTATCGAGAAGTGACAATAGCCACTTAGATCCACATGAATCCTTAAAAAAAGCTATTCTAAATTTTAGAAATAATGTAAGCGACAATCCTAAATTTTGGGGAGCATTTTCCCTTTTTGGATTACCAAATCCAGCTAAAGAAACTTACGGGGTTAGTAATCAGGAAGTAGTAGATTTTTATCAATTAAAAAATATGCCTGTATCATTTGTGAAGGATGTTGAAAATGAGATTGTAAATCATGCAAACTATAAATTTTCTTTTAAATTAGTTCCTGTAGAGATTAATGAAACCACATATGAAGTTTCAAAAGTTCTTTCTGAACAAGATTTTATTAATGAAAGAGGAAACTTTGAGGTAAAAGCAGATAAAGATTATGCTATTTTGCAGTTAACTCATCAAGGTACTGAGGCTGTATATATTAAGATAATGGAAGTTTCGTTGGATGGAGGTGTATCTGAGTTTTTTCCCAATGAAAATTGCGAATTTTCAGATAAAGGGTTTTTATTAAACCCAGGTGAAACGGTTTTATTTAAAGAATGCATTTTTTCTTTCGGTCCTCCATTTGAAAAATATTTACTAAGAGCTTTTGGTGTGTCTAATTTAGAAGTAATTAGTAATGAGAATGACCAAGTCAAATATGGATTTACAAAAGATTTAATTTATGAAATTGAAGATGAGTAATATAAGTTGAGATTGTTATGAAAAATATTAAAGCGGTAATAGGTTCTGTAGCATCAGTCAATACGAACTATAATTTGCACTTAATTTAAAGAAATATCTATTTATATTCAAAATACTTATGTTTTTCAAGTTTACACTAAATGTCTAAAAATATCCTATTTTATAGCAGATACGAGAGAACTTTAAATCAGATTTTAAATTGACGGATTCATTAATAGTTTGATAGTTAGATTGATAATTAAGTTTTTTTATATATATTTAAAAAAAATCAATTACTTATATTCATTTTTATATGATTTTGGCTTAGTTTGTTTTACCTCTGAAACAATTATTCAAGGAAAGCAAACGGAAAAAATCTGCTCAAAAAATGTATAAATCAAAACGTTATTGTTCAATGAGTTTAATGCTTAAAAAATGCATCCCCTTTTTTTATAAAAGTAGATTCATGATTTTCAATTTATTCTTAAAAATAAACGTTTGTTGTTTATAAATATTGATTTAATAATGTTTAATTAATTGAATTGACTAAATTAAATATATCGTTATGAAGAATTTTATTTTATTGTTACTTTTTACTTTCATTTCATTACCAACAGTTTTTTCTCAAGAAGAGGGAAAAAATAAGGATCAATTTGAATATCCATTTGGTGAAACTGGTAAACCGATATCAAGAGGTGTTTATGGAAGTGATGACAGAAAAGAAGTAAATGATGCTGAAGGTATTGAAGATTTTGTGCGGGCCACTGCTGTAATGATTCCAAGGTCTAATATTAGAGGGAATAGGGTTTATGGCTATTCTTTAAGGGAAAGGCTTTCTAGAAAATTTGGAACTTCAAATTTTGACAAAAATATTAAATTTTTGGATCAACCTACTTGTGCTAGCTGTACTGGATTTTTAATCGCACCAGATATACTTGTAACTGCTGCACATTGTATTAAAAATATGGAAAAAGCAAAGGATTATGTTTGGATTTTTGATTATACAAATGAGTTGGATTATTATCCAAATCGAAAATATATTGAAGTTGATTTATTAAATATGTTTGAAGTTAAGGAGATAATTGAGGCCCATTATGACGGTGATGAAGACATCGATTATTCGTTCTTGAAATTGGACAGAAAATCATCTAGAGCTCCTTACCGTTTTCGAACAAGCGGGAAAGTTCAATTGTCATCCAGAGTAGCAACTATTGGTAGTCCAACAGGATTACCATTAAAGTACGCAGACAATGCTGTTGTTGTAGATAATTCACCCACAAAATGGTTTAAAAATAGTATTGATACTTTTCCCGGAAACTCGGGTGGACCTGTGTTTAGCCCTGAGGGATTCATAGAAGGTATTCATGTAAGAGGGGCTGTGCAAGAACAGGGTGATGGTTCTTATAAAGGAGATTATAAATATGATGAATACTGTGATTGTATAAAAACTGTTAATTGGACAAGTACAAGGTACAATGCAGGAGCTCAGGCACATAGAATAAGCTCAGTACCATATAATGTTTTGCATACGGCAATTTATGAAAATATTGAATATGCTATTCAAAATCGATTACCAAATAGGTTAAAATCTTGGTCTATTTATTCATGGATTTTTGATCACAACTATACCGTAGAAAAGGGGAAGTTTGAGTTGCTCGCTGCATCATCAAATAATTTTGAAGCTTTAAAGTTTATTTTGGAAAAGACATCTAATTTGGTTTTTGATTCAAATGGAAGAAACTTATTGTTTTATGCTATAGATAATAATAACTTAATAATGACGGAATATTTGTTAGACAAGGGTGTTTCAGTAAATACACCAGATAATATGAAGCAGGATGCCATGTTTTATTCTTTGCATTCAGGTGAACTAGAAATTATTAGATTACTCCTTTCTAAATATGAAGACTTTGATAAAATTGATACTAATGGTAATAACTTATTACATCTTGCTGCAATTCTTGGTGATTTTCCCATTGTAAAGGACCTGGTTAAAAATGGAGTGAATGCCGGGATAAGAAACAATGCAAAAAAGAGACCAGAAAACATTTCTAAAAAGAATAAAAAAATTAGGAAGTATCTGAAAAAAGCTAGAAAAGGAAGGCTGTAATTGTTTAAAAATATTATTAAAAAATTAATCCTGTTCAATCAAGTAAAATAAAAGCAGTTATGGTGAATCATTTATTTTTCAATAAAAAGCGAATACAAAAAAATCTAGTGGTGCTGATTTGTTTTTTATTATATGTCGGTACCATTAGAAGTCAAGAAAAATATAAGGTAATTTACGATTACAATACTGAAAATATCGTTTATTATAGACTTGATAAAAATAATCAACCTATTGATACACTTTCCAAACCGAGAATTAAAAGGAACAGTCTTGTTGAAATTTTAGTTAAGAATGTGAACCCTTTTGCAGTAAATTTAATTACTGATGTAAGGGAGGAAGCAATTCATGAATCAGGTCAGGGTTTTAATTTTAGTTCTTTACTGGGAGGTATTAATTCCTTTGCAGATGATGACTTACAGCTAAATGTTAAAAACTTACCAGAGAATAAATTATTTACAGATAAAACTAGATCAAGAGGAGGGAATGTTTCCCAAAAGTTTTCAGATTTAAATAATATAGCTACGAATGTAGTAGCATTAAAAAGCACACTGATTTCTAATTTACTGAATCCAAATCTTAATAAAGATTCTATTTTGGCTAATTTAAATGAGGTTGCAAATGTCCAGAAGGATATTAGGATAAGTGACCCAAGTAAGAACTTCTATTTATACCTCTCCAATTTAGAAAAAATTATTGAATCTGATAAACAGGATATTGTTACTGATGTTAATGAAATGCTTAATGAAATTGAAGATACAGCACAAAATGAAGGGCAAGTGTCAAGAGGAGATTTAATAGCTAGGAATACAGCATTTAAAGACTTGCAGAATTTAATCAATTCATTGGATGCTTCTAGTGCACAGACAAAGGGAAATTTGAATAAAATTAAAGAATTGTACACTTTGCTTGAGGGTGCTTCTTTTGAACAAACCTTTGACTATCTGATTGAAGCGGATAAAGTAAATGTTGAATTGAAATTTGTTCAGAGTGATTTTTCTGAAAAATCAGATACGGACAATACGAAGGCTACTATTAAAATCAGAAATATAAAGCTTTTTTCAAAGGGTGGATTTAAAATTAATACAAGTGTAGCTCTTACATTGAATAATTTCGAATCCAATTCTAGTGATTATTATATTTCCGAAAGTGGTATTATTGGAGCAGATCCAAACGATTTTTTTATTCCTAACCTGAGTACTATGATTAACTTTTACCCTGTTATTGGCGAAAATTTCAATGTTGGAGGTAGTTTTGGATTATCTATACCGATATCAAGCGATATTGGAGGAATGAGTTTTTTATTAGGACCCTCTATTTTCCTTGGAAATAAAAGCAGATTATCACTTTCTGGAGGAGTTGCCTATGGCCCTGTTACACGACTGACAAATGGTCTTCAAGTTGGTGATTCGACCGATTTGAGAGATTTAACCAACTTTACACAAACCGTTTATGATTTTGGTTATTATTTTGGAATTTCGTTTAGCTTATTTGATATTAATTAAAATAAATATATTATGAAAAGATTATTTTTTATTCTGTTAGTTTGTATTATTTGTAGTTCTCATGCTTTTGCAAATAAGCATGCATTAATTATAGCTATTGGAGATTACCCGACTAAAACAGGTTGGGGAACTATTAGTTCAGCCAATGATGTTACTCTGATTAAGCAGGTTCTTTTAGAGCAAGATTTTATGGAGGAGAATATTACTATTTTATTAAATGAACAGGCAACATATGCTGGCATTATTGAAGCTTTGAAAAGGTTACAATCGAAAATTGTCCCAGGGGACATTGTAGTTATTCATTATTCAGGACATGGACAACAGATTATGGATAATAATGGAGAGGAAATAGATGATATGGATGAAGCATTAATTCCTTATGATGCCTGGGTGAAATACACGCATAATTATAAAGGTGAAAATCATTTAAGAGATGATGAACTTGGTAGAATCATAACTAGCTTTAGGAATGATCTAGAAAAAAATGGACAGCTGCTATTATTACTTGATAGTTGCCATTCTGGATCTGCGACAAGAGGTGGCTTGGCAAGAGGAAGTAAGACAGTTTTTGCTCCAGAAGGATGGAAGCCTTCTAAAAATGCAGACACAACAGGAGGTAGTGATATGTTTGAAAAAGAGAGTATTTCTGAAAGTGCAGCTCCATTTGTTTTAATATCAGGTGCTTCTGCTAACGAATTGAATTACGAGTATGAAGGATATGGATCCTTGAGTTACGCTTTTTCTAAAGCAATGAGTGATCTGGGAACTAACTTCACTTATAGACAGTTGTTTTCTAAAATTTCTAGTATAATGAATGTAATTTCACCTAATCAAACTCCAACTATTGAAGGAGATAAGGATTATAAGTTATTTAAGGGAGACTATGTTAAACAAGAGCAATATTATGAAGTGATTTCTATGCCAAGAAATGATGTTATAAAAATTCAGGCAGGAAAATTACATGGGATTTTTAAAAACACGACTGTCAGTATTCTTCCTGCTGGTTCGCAGAGTTTTTCTCAGGATAAAGTTATAACAACAGGAAAGGTGGCATTAGCCAAGTTTAATGAATCAAACATTTTATTGGATAAACCACTTCCGAATAGTAATAATATGGACTATTGGGTTTTCATTAATGACAGAACTTATGGCGATATTGCGTTAAAAGTTTATATGGATTCCTCGATAAGGGAAAAGGAATTGAAAATTGAGATTGGGGATTTTTTAAAAGAGAATAAACTAGGTGAAATTGTAACTGATTCCTTGGGGTCTGAAGTAACCATTTCAAAGAAGGCTGATTCTTACAGGTTAAGTGCTACTAATGGGAGTAAAGCAATAGCAGATGTAGAGACGAACCGTGGAGAGGAGGCTGTAAATATCCTAAAGAAAAAGTTATTTAACTATGCTCAGGGTCAATACTTAAAAAATTTAGATTTAAAAAACCCGAATTATGAATTTAGTTTTCGATTGTTGCCAAAAGCTTATGATGTCGTTTTGGAAGAATTTGGAGATACATTGGCAGAAAATAGCTATGTTGATAAATCAGGAATGTTTCAGGTAAGACCTAACAAAGATCATGTTGTTTTGGAAGTTACGAATAAAGGTAAACAAGCTGTCTATTTTAGTATTATTGAAATTAACTCACAAGGAGAAATTAATCCGTTTATGCCAAATAGGAATTGTACACTCAATAATAATGAAAGAAGATTAGAGCCAGGGAAGACCATGATTTTTTCAGATTGTGTGTTTTCATTTGCACCTCCTTATGAAAAATTAGTATTAAAAGGATTTGCGTCTAATACGCCTATCAATTTTCAATCAACTATTGAGACTCGAGGGGAAGGAAAGCGAAGTATGGAATATCCGTTAGAGTCATTTTTGGCAAAGACCTATGTTCAAACCAGAAGTGGGGAAGGGAATAAGGTAAGTGGAAAAGTTGACGGTTACAGTACAGAATTTATATATGAAATTATTAAAGAATAAAGGTTGAGGCTTTTCTGTCATATTGAGATTAATATTTTTATCATAGATGTACTCAAGAATCTTGTAAAAAATAATAAAAAGACAATATCAACAAGGAAGGAAAACAGAATTGAGTAAATGATACATAATCATTGTTAAAACAATCTATTACACACAAGGAAAGTTTGATGTTTTTAATTAAATTTTTGTCAATATAAATTATTTAGATATGAGAAAATTTTGGATCACCTTTATTTTATTGATAACAATTGTAGCAGTTTTTCATGCACAAGATAATAAGGACTTTAAAATAGTTATTGAAAATAGAATTATCTCATCAAGTGATTGTTTATCAGAGAATGACAATTTCAGAACATTAAAAATTCAATTTGATCGTTCGACTGCTGATAGTGTGAGTCTGGTGTTAAGATTAATGAATCAAAAAAATGAAATGAATATTTCAATTGATGTTTTAAACAGTTCAGATGTCAAATTCTGGTTGTTGGAACATCAAGCATTTCAAAGAAATGAATCTATTTCTTTTGAATTGACATTTATAAATGGGAATGTGAAATCTGTTGTACAAAAAGAAATTTGCTTGCTTGATAGTAACATATCCCAAAGTGAGAATTACAATATGGTAAACCCACCTCGGAAAACAAGGGGCTCTTATAGTGATAAATCTTATATTATAATACCTATAAATTTTGCAACTGACAGGAATTTTATTGCAACTAATTCGGTCAATGAACAATTCGGTCCATTAAGAGGTAATGAATTAAGATATGGTGTTTGTAAAGTGAGTATTCCTAAAGTACATGAAATAGGTGAAATTGAACGTCCTTCGTTCTGGAGGTTTGAATTTTCTGAAGATCCAAAAAAACACATCGTTATTCAAGAAAATAAAGTGTTGCCCAAGGAGTTTTTTTTTAATCAATTGAAGGAAAGGATAAATAAAAGTAAGAAAAAGAGTTCCTTTTTGTTTATTCATGGGTACAATGTATCTTTTGCCGATGCTGCTAGACGGACTGCTCAAATCAGTTACGATTTGAAATTTGATGGAGAACCTGTTTTTTACAGTTGGCCATCAAAAGCTGAAGTCACTGGGTATATGGCTGACGAGGTTAATATTCAATGGGCTCAATCAAACATTAAAAATTTTATCGTTGATTATTTAACAAAGTCGGGTGCAGAAGAAGTATTTCTCGTTGCTCATAGTATGGGGAACAGAGGTTTAACAAGAGCAATAATCGATGTTATAACAGAATATCCAGAACTTAAGTCAAAGATAAAAGAAATAATTTTGGCTGCTCCAGATATTGATGCTGATGTGTTTAAACGTGATATTGCTCCAAAAATGGTAAGTCTTATTCAAAAACCCATAACTCTTTATGTTTCGTCTGATGATCTGGCTCTTGATGCTTCAAAAAAAATACACGGTTATCCAAGAGCAGGAGATTCTTCGGAAGGATTGATGTTAGTTAAAGGGATCGAAACAATAGATGCTTCGGGGATAGACACCAGTTTTCTTAGCCATTCATATTTTGCGGATACATCTTCGATCATCCAGGACATATTTAATCTGATAGAAACAGGTTATAGAGCATCCAAAAGAGGCAGGCTAAAATTGATGGAACTCAGAGATAATATTTATTGGAGGGTGGTTAAGGAATAAGTTCGTGAGGCTTTTAACCAAACGTAACGACCTTGTCAAATAATTACAAAGAGCATCCAGAAAAATGGGCGGCTTTTTTTTTGTTTAAATAAAACATATATGTCATATAAAATAATAATATCAATTCTATTTTTCCTTAAAGCTAGCAATTTATTAGCTCAACATGAAATAAAACACCAACAATGGGAAGATAAACTAAATAAAGGAATTGAGTTCTGCAAAGCTAAAGATTATGACAAGGCTGAAAAATCTTTAGAAAAAGCTTATGAAATTGCGCAAGAAATATTTTTTTCATATAACAAACAATTTGAGAAGAATATAAAATATTTAACAAGGACATATTGGAATCTTAAAAAATATGATAAAATGCCACCAGTTCTAGAATGGCAAATAGAAGAAATAAAAAAAATACAAGGTGATGATATAAAGAACTATCACTATTTATTCAATGATTTAGGAGTTGTGTATAAATTGTTAGAGGATTATGAAAAAGCTAAGCTCTTTCAACTAGCTGCATTTGAATATTCTAAAAAATTTGAAGGCAAGCAGAGCAATAACTACAGACTAAGATTGAATAATGTTTTTAAACTTTTTTATGCAACGAAAGATTTTAATAAAGCCATTCCTCTAAATATTGAATTATTAAGACTTACAGAAAAAGAATCAGGTAAAGAACATAAAACTTATATTGGATATCTTGACAAACTTGCTTTATCATATTTTGATAGTAACGATTATAATAAAGCAAGGTTTGCCTTTAAACAATTACAAGATATATATAAGAAATTAAATGATACAGAATCAAAATCGTATTTATTCATAATTTCAGACTTAGCTATTTGCAATATACGTTTAGCAAATTACAATGAAGGGCTTGAAAACCACCTAGAAACCATAGAGTTATCTAAGGCCATTTATGGAGGAAATAATGAATATTATCTAAAAAATTTAACTTATTTAGGACATTTCTATAGGCATTTCGGAAAGTATGCCAAGGCCTTTGAAACTTATGAAAATTCTATTGAACTTATTAGGCAAGCTTTGGGAGAAGAAAATGCACTTTATACGCAAACAATTCATAAACTTGGTTTGTTATACATAGACTTGGAAGATTTGTCCAAGGCTAGAAGCCTAATTGATGAATCTGTTTCACTATCTGAAAAAATTCATAGTAAAAATAGTTATTTATATATTAACAGATTAAACGATTTAGGTGTAGTGTTAGCTTCTTTGGCAGAAAAATATCCATCTTTAAATTTTTACAAAACGAAAGCAATTAAGGCATATGAAGAAGCAACTGAATTATCAGAAATCAATGATCTAAAAGATCATAATTATAGCACAACGCTTTCCAATTTAGGGAATCTTTACCATAAATTAGGAAGCACTAATAAAGCGCTATTATATCATTTAAAAGCTAAAGAATTTAATGATAATAATGCATTTCCTGTTGACGAAGTATTGTTAAATAATTTGGCAGGAGTTTATAGCGATTTAAAGGAAGACTCAAAAGCCCTAGAATTGTATCGAAAATCTTTAAACATAACGAAAGAAAAATATGGTGTTAATCACAAACAGTACAAAATTGGATTATCAAATTTAGCCATCTTTTATGAAGAACGTGAGCAATACAATAGTGCAAAACCATATATAATGGAAGCTAATTCTATCCTAATTAAAGAGATAGAAGAAATATTTAAGTTTAGGAATGAAGCAGATAAAAAAGAGTTTATTGAAACCATTTTTTATGAGTTTGACAGTAATCAGGAATTTGGATTTTTAGCAGATTATCAATTTGATGACATCAATGAAATGAATTTAAACAATCATCTAACACTTAAAGGGTTGTTGCTTAATAATTCAAAAAAAATGATTTCAGATCTAAAAAGTTTAAATAGGGATGATGTAAACTTAAAATTAGAAAACCTAAAAAACTTTAAAAATAAAGTTAACGAACTATTGCTTCTGCTTGGTTATGGAAGAAAAAAAGAAAAACGTTTTAGTGAATATATTGAATATCGCCAACAAATTTCTAATCTAGAAAAAGATTTAATAAAAATCTACAATGAAAATTTCAATAATAAAGAATTATTCTACAAAAATTGGAAAGAAATTAAAGTAAATTTAAAGCCTAATGAGGTCGCCATTGAGTTTTCTGATTTTTGGAATACCAATAAAAACAATAAATTAGAACCAGATGTTACTTATATCGCTTATTTAATAAGTAGCGCATGGGAATATCCTAAAGTAGTAACCTTATTTAACCGAAATGAATATTTATCAAAAATAAAAGGTGGTTCCCCCAATCAACTTTATGCAACAAGAGGTTCAAATTCTAGAAATGTGAAATTTGATAATTTAGATTTATATAAATTAATTTGGAAGCCTTTAGAAGCATATATAAAAGATGTTGAAACGGTATATTATTCGCCTTATGGCATATTAAACACTGTTTCATTTGCAGCTTTAGTAAGTTCTAAAAATCAACGAATAATTGATCGTTATAAATTAATACAATTAAGTAGCACAATGAGATTAACTCAAAGACTTTCTGAACCAAAAATAAAAGAAGTGGTTTTAGTTGGTGGAGCAGATTTTGAATTTGATATCTCAAACGGAAAATTTGTTAACTTCAATACAGATTTTAATAAAGAATCGCAATACAAATGGTCTTATTTAAAAGGAACAAAAGAAGAAATTTTAACTATTGAAGAACTATTTAAAGTTAAAAATATTGCAACTAAAATATTTTTAGAGAAAGAAGCTAGGGAAGAAATTATTAAAGAAATGGATACCAAAAGCCCTTCAGTTTTACATTTAGCAACCCATGGTTTTTACTTTCCTAAAGATAATACTCAGACAGGTAATAATAAACATAATCCTTACACAGGGAACTCAAATCGCGACGACCCTTTGTTAAGAACTGGAATAGTATTGACAGGAGCAAATCAAGTTTGGAGGTATAATAAAGTTCCTAAAGAGGTAGAAGATGGTACACTTTCAGGGTTAGAGATCTCAAACCTAGACTTATCAAATACAGATATCGTAGTACTTAGTGCCTGTGAAACAGGATTAGGTGATATTGATGGTAGTGAAGGTGTTTACGGCTTACAACGCGCCTTTAAAATGGCTGGTGTAGATATTATTGTGATAAGCCTTTGGGAAGTCCCAGATGTCGAAACTGCAGAGTTCATGAACTTGTTTTACACCTATTGGTTAGACGGTAAACCAGTGCGTGAAGCTTTTAGAACAACACAATTAAGAATGGCTGAGACCTATAAGACAAGCCCAGAAAAATGGGCTGCCTTTGTATTGTTTGAGTAGGTTTACCACATTTTTAATGTTGAACCTTTATTAATTTCTCTTAAATCAGGAATTTGTTTTCCATTTGTAATAATCATGACTTCTTTTAATAATTCTGTAATGCCATCAGGAGAAAGCATGATTGATTGTTTTAAATTTGATTCGTCTATTGAAAAACTATTGCCTTGTAATTCCTTTTTAAGCAGCTTAATGTAAGCTGAGGTAAAAGCACCATTCCCAATAGTTTTATTTTCATAAGCAACATCTTCTCCAGATGATGCGGAAAGTATGGTTATACCACTTGTAGATAAAAAATCTTCAAATAAGGTTGTAACAATATCAGATACTTTAAATTTTGATCTAGGGTTTGTAGATTTTGCTTTCGACCCTCGCTTGTCTGGGTCTTTACTGTCATGAACTACAACCACTTCAGACTTTGTCATATCAAGTGTATTACCGGAATGACAAGAATCCATTAATAATAACTTATTTAATGAACTCGATTGTTTTAAACTTTCGATAATTGAATTTAAAGACACACCATTTGCGGTAACATTATTAAAATCCATATCATAAGGTGCAAAATAATAGTTAAGATCTTTATCTAATACCCCATGCCCAGCAAGAAAAACAATTATTTGATCGTTGCTTTTGGTGTTTTTTAGAAAGTTTACAAGCTCTTCTTTAATAGAAGCTGAGTTTGCATTTTTATTGGTTAGGTGCTTTATAAATGTGTTTTTAAACGAATGTGGTTTGTGTTGTTCTAATAACTTGTTAGCATCAAAAAGTTCTTCACTTACTAATGGTTCAGATTGTTTAATCCAATTTGGATTATTATTGAAACATGTAAAACCATTAACTCTATAATCATCATCTATTAAAGTTATTGTGTTTTGCAATTTTCCAGATATTGAATAGGTGTTGATTTCATACCTAAAATCATCAGAATTTTGTGATACAATAGAAAATGTTAAGCCATCTTCTGCGATATAAATGTTGCTGCTGTATCCAGCTTTTTGATTTATATTTAATTTAACAGGTAGTGATTTATCATCTGATAGATCTTTATAGAACACATAGTTATCAAATGCATAAGAGTGATATATTAAATGTTTTCCATTACTAGATATTGCTTTTAAAATAGGGCTTGAAATATAATTGGTGTCAATTGATATTTTACCTTTTTCATTAACAGCATTATATATATCAAGATTGAATTTAATAGTTCTCACAATAGATTCAGAATTTGTTTTTCCAATGGCTAACGATGCTTCATTAAAACTGCCATTATGGGTATCACTAAAATGAATCCATCTTTGATTAGAAATCGGAGTGCTTAAAACATTAGGGAAAGGGATTTTAAGTTTTTTAAATTCTTTTAAGGAAAAAGTATAACTATAAAATTCATTCGTTTTAGTTTTTATATAAAACCCTAAATTATCATGGTTAATGAACACTACCTTTTCATGAGTTCTAAAATCATTTGAGAAATCAGAAGGCATTTTAATGGATTCTGTAGTACCCAAATTAAAATCCCAAATATAGAAATTTTCAAAATTGCTTTCCAACCAAATGGAACCATCACTATTTAGTGCTTGTAAATTTCCAATACTAGGATATTTTTTTAAACTTGTTCTGACAGTTTTTGTGTGATCATATAAACTGTATACATTCCCATGAAATTTTGTATTATAATTTTCCAAGACTTCATTATCAAGGTTGCCATATATTTTTGCAATATCAAGTGCGTCTTTGTCAGCAAAAGTTAAGTTGTAATCGGATTGTTTGTAATCTGAAACACCAATTGAAAGGACATATAAATCGGGTTTGGTATCTATTGATGATTCTTTAGTTTTTTTAGTTTCATTAAATGCTACACTATTAGTCTCAGTTTTAATGTTGATAGCTTTTTGTAAGGCTTCAACATACTGCTGATTTGGAGTGCCAAATATTGATAATACCTTCTCTGGATTAAAATAGTCCTTTTCAATCTCGATTATGCTAATTGGTTTTTGGTCTTTTGTTGCAAAAATGTAATCCTCTGGATTCACATTACTAAAATAATACCCATTGCTATCAAGAAAAACATGACTCTTTTTATCAGGATGAATCATTACGCCAATTTCCATTAAAGTTTCTGTGTCATAAATCGAAATTTTACCATTATTAAAACTTACCATAAGTTTTGTAGCATCTTCATTAAAGGAAATGCGCTCAGGAAACTCCGATGGTAAAAATTGAAGAGGATTATCGTTTAAAATAATACCAAATCCTTCACCAATTAATGCTATTTTATCATTGGAAGAAGAAACATCAGTTATTAAAACACAATCTGTCTTGTTCGAATTATATTTGTTTGTGTTTTGATCAAAATCAATTATTAAAGATTCCTTATTACATGATTTAAAATCTATAGTAGTAAAACTATTGCTAATTACAAATGAGTTTTCATCAAGGTTAAAAAGTTGGTATTTACCATCTGTTAATTGTTTCTCAAAAACAATTTTAAAATTAGTTGTAGTTCTTATTTGAACTTTGTTGTCTGAATCTATAGTAATAATATAATCTCCACTATTAGATATCTTCCCAAATTTATATTCTCCTTTTAATTCAAAAAGGTTATTGTTTTTTACCAATCCAAATTTTTGAGGTTTAGTATATCCATGATTATAGTAAACTTCAGGACTTAATAAAAGATAGTTTTGTTTATTGTTGTAATCAAGTAACTTAACATATTTGGATTGCAAATCAGCTATTTTTGAAACTTTGTCTTTGATAAGATCATATTTATAAAAAGCATATTCATTTTCATTTTTGTAACCATAAAAGGGATGAATCCCATTACGTTTGTCAAACATAAAAGTAGAAGTCGAAAATTCTCCTGTATTATGTTTAAATTCTAAATAATCACTAAAATCTAGTTTACCAAATCTATTATTAAATGTTCCAGATTCATAGTATTTTATGTGATGTTTGTATGATGCTAAAATTTTATCAAAAACTACTTTATTGCCAACAATCATCCAGTTGTTATTAGGTAAGAATGTGCCTGAATAAAATTTCACAGAACCTTTAGGATAGCTGTTTTTATGGCCTTTACTTTCATTATCAAACACGTTAAAACGCACTTTATTTGCACGTACTGCATTATTACTATACGTGATAAAAGGTTCAAAAAAAACAAATTTGTTTTTCGATTTTAAATAGATACTTCGTGATACACCATCCTTGTACTTTGGGGAATACGATGTAAATTTCCCTTTTTCTTTTTCAATTATTAGAGGATTACTCGGTAAAGTGCTTTTTTCGGTTAAAACGATATTATAACCATTATTAGTTCTAGATGTAACTACATTAACAAACCTATCAAAATAAAACGAAGTTGTAAAAACAGGATTTTTAAAGGCTTTGTTTGCTGTAATATTATATATAGAAAGAGTGTTCTTCTTTTGGTTAATTAAAAGTGAGAACAAGTTATTAGTGCTCTTGTCAAAAAACAAATGAGGTACAAAATTGTTTTCAGGAACAGGTAAAACTATTTCTTCTTTTGCCGTTTTGGTATTTACTAAAACTAAATTTCTTTGTCTATTAGATTCATTTTCGACATATGCTACTGAAAATTGAGAATAAGACAAAGCTGCTATTTTCACATTTTTTGTAGAAAACACTTTGGTAATAGGTTGAAAGCGCTTGTTAAAGACTTCAAGAATGTATAACCTGTTGTTTTTTGAACACGTTATCATAGCATTATCTTGCTTACCAATAAAATCACCTGATAATTGTTTTTGTAAAATGGTTTTATTATCAAACAAGCGAATGCCAATAATAGAGTCTGTAGTACCATCACTAAACTCATATTTTTGTTGGATTATTAAAATAGAATCGTTGACGATTAATCTTAATTTTTGAACTGGAATTCCTGATGCTTTTCTAATTGTTTTGGTATAACTATAATCGTTAGTGTTATACATTAAAATTTTACCTGAAGCATCACCAGAAATAAAATGAGAGTCGTCATTAGTAAGTATAGCATCAGTGATTTTAGCAGAATGAAAATCTTTTAGTTTAACAGATATCTCATTTGAGGTTTGAGCAAAAGAGGGCAGCGTTGCAGTTGTTAGGATTAATAAAAAGAGAGTTTTAATTGTCTTCATTATTTAGTTATAAAGTTCGTAAGTTTTACATAGAATGGATTCTATCTTTTTATCAGTATGACCTATTGTTAAGAATAAAAGCGAAGTAACAAAATATTGATAAGAATTTATTTCTTAAAATAAAATTTTGGACTCCATCTAGTTCCCTTGACTTGATAAAATAGAAGTAATTTAATGTTCAATAATCTTTTGAATTGTCGAAGCACCACTATTTATAATTGCTTTTTTATTCTCACTAAGAATACTGGGTAATTTGTTAATATATTTACTCTTGTTTCCCTCATATTCTTCTAACTGTATATTAATAGTCAATACACCATATTTGGTATTGTTGGGTATATCAGACAGGATAGGGATGTCATAGTACCATTGTGATAAAATAGGTTCTTGAATTTGGTTTTCATATCCGTATTTAAGGTTTTTCAAATCATATTCTTGCTCTATCAATATATCTTTCATAGGTGAGCCATTGCTATGGACTTGCAACAAAAAAGTGGACAATTAATTGCGAGATTTAAGCAGCTACATTTTGATTATACATTTCTAGTTCAAATTCATTAATAGTTTTATATCCTAAAGAAGAATGTCTTCTTCTTTTATTA
>Ga0190303_1000317_pt1 | contig 19923 bp, 14 predicted proteins | sample 48700701_MG_FD_161672 | JGI IMG/M metagenome (GOLD analysis project Ga0190303, IMG submission 161672) | Hydrothermal vent sediment bacterial communities from Southern Trench, Guaymas Basin, Mexico - 4870-07-0-1_MG | ecosystem: Environmental > Aquatic > Marine > Hydrothermal vents > Sediment ... | reverse complement strand
CAAACCCCTTATCTCAAAAGAGACCATTGGACAGGGATTACATCCTGACCAGGGTGAACTGGTTGGGGTTATATGGGGAGGAAAAAAGGGATACCTGGCACTTGTGAAGGAGAAAGGTGGTTCTGCTTTTGTTCTGCAGGAAGGCGATAGGGTTGTTAACGGATATGTTGAGAAGATAGACAGGAAGTCCATCACTTTTAGAATGAAACAGTTTGGTATAACTTCCAAGATCGTCCTGCACCTTAAAGAAGGAAAAGAAGAGGGGGGAAAATGAGGAAAACTCTACTCTTTTTGCTTGTGTTTATAGGTCTTCATGCCTTTACTCTATCTGGCATCTCTGTCTCAGGAACCGAAGGTAACACAGTTGTTGAGCTCACTTTTGATGGTGAGGTCAGTTATACAGATTTCACAATGGATGAGAAGATTGTGATTGACTTTTTGAATACAAAGGGAATGGAAGGTAGGACCTGGAATGTGAATAACGGAGGGATTAAAAATATTCAGATTTCTGAAATTCCCTCCGGGGATATACTCAGGGTGATTGTTGCCTGTGACCAGGAGTACAGTTATACAATATCTCAGGAGGATTCAAAGCTTGTAATGGAAATATCAACGGGAACCGAGGACTTTGGTCCTGTGAATATTGCGGCTGAGACAACCCCACCAATTGAGGAAACCGAGGTTAAGGATACCGAAACGACTGAAACACAGGAGGAGATAACACCTTTCACAAGAGTTGTAAAGAAGAGAGGAATTTCCATGGAGTTTGAGAATGCTGATATGACAACTGCATTGAGGGCGATTGCTGAGTATGCTGGTATGAATATTGTTATTGGGGACGATGTTAAAGGCACGGTTACCCTCAAACTGGACAACATTTACTGGGAAGATGCACTGAGACTCATTCTCCAGACGAAAGGGTATGCATATGTGATAGAGGGGAATGTGATAAGGGTTGGGACAGGTAAACAGTTTGAGGCAGAGAGGGAGGCAAGGGAACTTGCAGAGCCAATAGAACAGAAGGTTATCGTTCTTGAATTCACCACGGCAAAAGAGATAGAAAAGGTTATAAAGAATCAGTTGAGTAAAAGGGGTTCAATGGATATTGATGATAGGACAAACTCCATTATTGTAAAGGACATAAAGTCAAAGGTTGACCAGATTGAAAGCCTTGTCAGGATTCTTGATACAAAGACCCCACAGGTTGCCATAGAAGCAAAGGTCGTTGATATGGATAAGGGTATACTCAATGACCTTGGGATACAATGGAAAGTTAAGAATCTGAGGAATATCAATTGGAACCTGATGGGTTCTATTGGAAGCTCCCAGTTAGCAGGCCCTATCTCCGGGCTTGCATTGACCCTCGGAACCATAAAGAACTTTGCATTGCTTTCTGCCACCCTCAATGCCCTGGAATCAGAAGACAAACTTTCCACCCTTGGAAATCCAAGGGTAACAACCGCAAACAATAAGAAGGCAGAGATTTTTGGCGGTAAGAAGTTTGCAATAACAACACTTGATATGAGAGGAAATCCCATAACTCAGTGGTTTGAGGCAGGTATAAAGTTGAATGTTACACCCCACATCAACTCACTTCAGGATATTACAATGGATGTTGAGGTGGAAATGAGTGATGTGATTTCAGAGAAGGAAATCACAACAACAAATGCCAAAACCCAGGCACTTGTGAAGGATGGTGAGACCCTTGTTATAGGTGGGTTCATTCACAAAACACAGACAAAGAGGGTTGAAGGGATTCCCATCCTGAGGAGTATTCCCCTCATAGGTGCATTATTCAGAAGGACATATACAGAGAATAGGGATAGAGAGGTTTTGATATTCCTCACCCCCCACATTGTTAAAGGTGTTTATTAAGAATCAAGGTTGAGTTTTTTGAGTTTTCTGTAAAGTGTGGAAGGGTGAATACCAAGGATACGGGCGGCAACAATTTTGTTGCCGCCCGCCTGTTTTAATGCCTCTTTGATGGCCTCTTTTTCTATCTTCTTCAGGCTTCCAGTGATTGATTTCGCTGCAGTTTTTTCTTTCACATAGTATCTTTCTACAACATCCTCATCAATGATGTCAACTTTTTCAAGGACACATATCCTTTCAATGAAATTTTCCAGTTCCCTCACATTTCCAGGCCAATCAAATAAAGTCATCAAGTCAACTGCCTTTTTTGTAAAGGATTTCTCCTTTATTTTCAATCGCTTTGATATTTTTTTGATAAAAAATTCAATAAGCAAGGGTATATCCTCCCGCCTTTGGCGCAGGGGTGGAATCTCTATGGGAACCACATTAAGCCTGTAAAATAGGTCCTCTCTGAATTTTCCCGCTTTCATCTCCTCCTTTAAGTTTTTGTTTGTTGCTGAAATAATACGCACATCAACCTTTTCTGGTTTTGTTGAACCAAGAGGTAGAAACTCCTGGTTCTGGATTGCCCTCAGGAGTTTTGGCTGAAGGTGAAGTGGAAACTCGGAGATTTCGTCAAGAAAAAGGGTTCCACTATCTGCAAGTTTAAAGTATCCTATCTTGTCTGAACTGGCTCCAGTGAACGCCCCCTTTTTGTATCCAAATAGTTCACTCTCTATAAGGTTGTCAGGTATTGCTGCACAATTTACAGCCACAAATTTTCCAGGTCTATTGGACTTGTAGTGTATCAGTTTTGCAACGAGTTCCTTACCGGTTCCGCTCTCTCCGTATATTAAAACGGTTGTATTAACCTGGCTTACCTTATCAATAAACTCCTTTATTTTTGCAATTGCTTCACTTTTGCCTATAAGATTGAGTTCACCCAGTTTCTCTTCCCTTAAGGTATCAACCTGTTTTGTAAGATGTTTTTTGTTTAGTGCATTTTTAACCCTGAACAAAAGTTCGTCTATCTCAAATGGTTTCACAAGATAATCCACTGCACCGCCCCTCAGTGCATCAATAACACTCTCTATTGAGGAATATGCCGTCATGAGAATGACAAGGGCATCAGGGTCTTTTGCCCTGAACTTTTTCAGGAGGTCAAGGCCGGAGAGTTTTTCCATCTTTATATCAGATACAACAAGGTCTATCCTCTCATCCTCAAAAATCCTGATCCCGGTTTCAGGGTCATAAGCAAGGAATACCCTGTATCCTTCCTCTTCAAGGGCAATCCTCAAAACATCTGCAAGATGTTTTTCATCATCAATGATAAGTATATTCCCCTTCATAGTATTATTCTGAACCTTGTTCCCTCACCTTTCTTTGAGGATAGTTCAATCCTGCCGCCATGAAGTTCAACAACCTTTTTCACAATTGCAAGTCCAAATCCATATCCCTCTTTTCTTGTTGAGAAGAATGGGGAGAAGACCATGTTTTGAATCTCCTCTGGTATTCCAGTTCCATTGTCCTTCACTTCAATAATTGTTTTATCGCCACTTTTGTAACCCTTTATTTCAATCTCTCCATTTTTTTCATCAACTGCATAAAGTGCATTCTCCAGAAGATTTATTATTGAACTTTTCATCCTTTCACCATCAACCATGATGTTGATGCCATTATCACAGTGAAGTTTTATCCCGACCTTCTTTTTCTCAAAAACCGGGTTGAATGATACTGTGTCAATACAACTTTTCAAGAGTTCACATAGATTCACACTGCTTCTCTCAATCTTTATCTCCTTTGAGAAGTTAAGAAAATCCCTTGTGAGTTTCTCAAGCCTCTGGCTCTCGGAGAATATATAATTCCATAGTTTTTCTACCTCTTCTTTATCTTTAATCTTTCCCCTGTAAAGAAGTTCAGCCGAACCCTTGATTGACATAACAGGATTCCTGATTTCATGGGCAATGTCTGCAGCAAACTTTCCAAGGGTGGCCATTCTATCATAAAGTATAAGTTTTTTCTCCATCTCCTTTATCTCGGTGAGGTCTGTTATAACAAATATCTCTCCCAACCCGTTGTGTAAAAGGTATCTTGAAACTGAAAAAATTCTTCCCTTGAATTTAAACTCTCTGTCCTTCTTTTGTATCTCAAAAAGTTTTTTAACCTCGGTCGGGAATTCCTTAAAATCTTTTATCCGGACTGTATCAGAACCAAAAAGAAATTCCTTTGCTGCCCTGTTCATAAAGAGGATTTTTCCATTGCTGCCAATAGTAATAATTCCTGGTTCAATGGCATTTAGGATGTCCTCGGTTGTTACCCTGAGCCTTTCAACCTCCAGTTTTAATCGTTCCGCTATATAGCCAGAGATAGCGGCGACAAAGAAATAAAGAAGAACATAAATTGTGTATACCAGTATACTTTCAGGTATTGATGGAGATGGTATTTTCAGAAAGAAGATGAATTCAGGAAAGATTGTTCCTCTACCAAACATCACAATACCATGAAGCACCGAGATGATGCCTGCTGTAACAAAGGTTTTACTCACAGAGAGGTTAGCAGAAGCAAGGAGAATAAGGGCAAAATAAAAGGGAATAAATGGGCTTTGAGCATCACCTGTGAGCATCAAAAATACACTGAAGTAGATTATTTCCAGTGTTATTACCCTGAATGTGATTCCTTTTGTCCTAAAGATGTTTATCAGGTTGTCAATCAGTATAACACACGCAAAAACATAAAGAGGAAGAAAATGATACCTTTCTCCCCTTAAAAGAAGAATTTCAATACAAAGCGTTAAGTAATAGAAAAAGGTTCTGAGGAAAAGGAACCATTTAAAGTTCCTTTCCATTACCCTCCCATAAATTCTGTGGCAAGTTTGAATATGGGAAGATACATTGCCATAAGCATTCCACCCACAACCACACCAAGGACAACAATTACAATTGGCTCAATTGCAGACATGAGGTTTTCCACCGCCTGGTCAACCTCTGAATCATAGAAGTCTGCAACCTTATTAAGCATCTCATCAAGTCCACCTGTCTGTTCACCAATGGTTATCATCTGCACAACCATTGGTGGAAAAAGCCCTTTTTCCTTTGCGAGTGGATTGGCTATTGATTCACCCTGGGCAATGCTCGCCCTTGCCCGCAGTATTGCCTTCTCAATCACCCTGTTACCAGAGGTCTTTGCCGTTATTTCCAGTGCGTCAAGTATGTTCACACCACTGGCAAGAAGAGTAGCAAGGGTTCTTGAAAACCTTGTTAATGCCTGCTTCTTTATAAGGTCCCCAAAGATAGGAATCTTTAACAGAAATGCATCAATCCGGAAGTGTCCGTCTTCTGTTTTATAATAGGCCCTTAAAACAAAAGCGGCCGCACCAAGTACACCTACTATATATAAGATGTTTCGTTTCAGGAAATCACTCAGCCACATAACGAATCTGGTGGGGGCAGGAAGTTCTGCACCGATTCCTGCGAACATACCAGAGAAAACTGGTATGACAAAGAGAAGCATAACCGTTACAGCAAGCACCATAACGATTACAATCATGGCAGGATAAATCATTGCACCCTTTATCTTCCTTATAATCTCAGCGTTCTTTTCAAGGTATGTTGCAAGCCTTTCAAGAATTACATCAAGTGCACCACCTGATTCACCCGCTGCCACCATGTTAACATAGAGTTCACTGAAAACATCCTTATGTTTTTTCAGGGCGTCTGCAAGTGTTGAACCGCCTTCCACATCATTTATCACATCCCTCAATATCTTCTTGAAACTCTGTTTTTGAACCTGTTCCTCCTGTATTTCAAGGCATTTGATCAATGGAAGACCTGCATTGATCATGGTGGCAAATTGCCTCGTGAATATAGAAAGGTCTCTGAGCCCCACACCCTTTCCAAAGGGAAGAGAAAGTTCCTTTGGTTTTGGTTTCACAGATGTGGGAACGATTTTTCTCTCCCTCAGGATACTGTAGACTTCCTGGGGTGAGTTTGCAGTAATCTCTCCTGATTGTATCTGTCCCGATGCTGTTTTCCCTTTCCAGATGTATACCGGCATTTTTTACCTCCCTTACCTTACTACCATTGTTTTCTGTTCTATCATCTTTTCCAGTTCCTCTGGATTCCTTGAATAGGAGAGTGCATTCTCAAGGGATATCTGTCTTGACATATATAATTGGTAGAGTGACTGATTCATGGTTATCATGCCGTATTTTTGGCCAGCCTGAATGTGGGAGTAAATCTGGTGTATCTTATTCTCCCTTATCAGTGCCTTGATAGCAGGGGTTGCATAGAGGATTTCAAGGGCAAGAACCCTCCCACCAGTGAGTTTTGGAATCAATGCCTGGGTTATGACTGCAAGTATAACAAAGGCAAGTTGTGCCCTCACCTGCGCCTGTCTGTTTGTTGGGAATATATCTATAATCCTTGATATTGATTCTGAGGCAGAGTTTGTATGCAATGTTGCCATTGTAAGGTGACCTGTTTCAGCAATAGTCAGGGCTGCCTCTGTTGTTTCAAGGTCCCTCATCTCACCAACCATCACCACATCAGGGTCCTGCCTTAAAACATACTTCAATGCCTTCTGGAATGAGTAGGTGTCAGCCCCTACCTGCCTCTGGTTCACAATGGCGAGTTTGTGTTTGAACAGGTATTCTATGGGGTCCTCAATGGTAACAATGTGACACTTCCTTTCAGCACTTATTTTGTCAATCATGGCAGCAAGGGTTGTGGATTTTCCACTCCCTGTTGGACCGGTAACCAGTATGAGCCCCTTCTGTTTTGTGGTCAAATCACCAACCACAGGTGGAAGTCCCAGTTCCTTGAATGTCCTGATTTTGAATGGAATTGTTCTTATAGCCATGGCAACCTGTCCCCTCTGAAGGAAGATATTAGCCCTGAAACGTGAAAGGCCAGGAATACCGAAACTCAGGTCAAGTTCCTTTTCTGTTTCAAATTTTTTCTTCTGTTCGTCGTTCAGTACAGAGTAGGCAAGCCGTTTAACATCCTCAGGAGTGAGCACATCATAGTGGCCCGGAACAAGTTGACCATCTATTCTGAACATGGGTGGTGCAGCAACTGTCAGATGAAGGTCGCTCGCATTCCTTCTGACCATCTCTTCAAGTAAATCTGTGATATTATTGATTCCCATAAATCCTCCTTATTAAATGGCTGCTGTTACCCTCAGGACTTCTTCCACTGTGGTTATTCCCTTCTTTAACTTTATAATGGCGTCTTCTCTTAAGGTTCTCATTCCCTCTTTTCTTGCTGTTTCCCTCAATTCGTCCGATGTAGCCCCCTTTAATATCATATCCCGAAGTTGGGAACTTATTGGCATGACCTCTGTGATAGCGATCCTCCCTTTGTATCCAGTGAAACCACACAACTGGCAACCCTTGCCCCTCTTGTAGAGTGTTCCCCCCTTTAACATCTCTGGGTCAATACCTGCTTCCCTCAGGAGTTTCTCCTCTGGTTCATAGGGTTCCTTACACTTGGGGCACACCTTTCTCATAAGTCTTTGTGCCTGAATAAGGTTGAGGGATGATGCAACAAGGAAGGGCTCTATGCCCATATCAATGAGCCTGTTAACTGTGCTTGGGGCATCATTTGTATGGATGGTGGAAAGGACTAAGTGTCCTGTAAGTGCTGCCCTGATGGCTATTGATGCGGTTTCACTATCCCTTATCTCACCAACAAGTATTACATTTGGGGATTGCCTCAGGAATGCCCTGAGTGCCATTGAAAAATCAAAACCTATCTCTTCATTCACCTGTACTTGATTTATGCCTTTTATGTTGTACTCAACGGGGTCCTCAACAGTGAGAATCTGTATCTCAGGCTTGTTCAATCTTGCGAGTGCAGAATAAAGGGTTGTTGACTTACCACTACCAGTTGGGCCTGTTACAAGTACAAGTCCAAAAGGTTTTTCAATTGCTGCAATGAATTTCTGAAGATTGTCAGGCTCAAATCCAAGTTGTGTCATGTCAAGCATGAGGGATGACTTATCAAGTATCCTCATAACAACCTTTTCACCATAGATTGTGGGAATGATACTTACTCTCAGGTCAATGGGTTTTCCATCAACCTTTATCCTGATTCTTCCATCTTGAGGAACCCTTCTTTCTGCAACATCCATTGTTCCCGTCATTATCTTGATTCTTGAGACAATCGCATTTTTTAAACTGTACGGAGGCTCTGCAACCTGCTGGAGAACACCATCTATTCTGTATCTCACCCTGAGAACCTTCTCAAAGGGTTCAATGTGAATATCACTCGCCTTTCTCCTGACTGCATTGGAGATGAGATAATTAACAAGTTTTATAACTGGCCGGGATGATGCAGAGGAGAGATCCTCCTCTTCTTCCTCTTCCTCAACTTCAACATCTGCATCATCTTCAAAATCAAAGAATTCTTCCTCTTCAGGTTCTTCAACATCTGAAACACTCCTGATTTCCTTTGTCACCTTGTAGAATTTTTCAAGGAGGGCCTTCATTTTGGAGTGTGCAATAACCACTGGCTCAACCTCTAAACCAGTGGCAAATTTTATAGCATCAATTGCAGTAATATCACCTGGATTCACCATACCAAGTATCAGTGTTCTTCCCTTTCTTCTTATTGGAAAAACCTCATACCTGTTTGCCATATCAGGTGGTATGAGTTTTACTACTTCAGGGTCAGCATCCTGGGGTTCAATGCTTATTGAAGGAACACGGAATTGTTTGCTAAGAAATTTGAGAAGTGTATCTTCGTCAATGTAATCAAGTTTTATCAGGATACTTCCTATTTTTTCTGCAGTTTTTTTCTGTTCCTCAAGAGCCTTTGAAAGCTGGTCCTCAGAGATTAAACCCGCATTTACAAGCAATCTACCCAGTTGCATGATTACCTCAGTGTGGTTTCCTTTGCCACTTCAAAAATGTCTGTTTCTCCACGCAGTATTTTTCTTATACCCGCCTCCCTTAAGGTTATCATTCCCTCTTCCACAGCAGCAGCCTCAATCTCATCATCAGTTGCCCTGTCAAGTATCATATTCCTTATCCTCTTTGTAACAGGCAGGACTTCAAAAAGACCGATTCTTCCAGAATAACCTGTATTTTTACATTTATTACAGCCAATTCCATGGAATATCTCTTTGCCCTTAAATACTTGAGGGTCAAACCCGTACCTTGCCAGGTCGTCCTCGGAGATCTTCAGGGGTGCTTTACAGGATGTGCATATCTTCCTGACAAGCCTCTGGGATACAACAAGTATGATGGTTGATGCAATAAGGAATGGTTCAACGCCCATGTTAATCAATCTTGTGATTGTGGCAGCAGCAGAGTTTGTGTGAACAGTGGATAAAACAAGGTGTCCCGTGAGAGCTGCCCTTATCGCGATCTCAGTGGTTGTTTTATCCCTTATCTCGCCAACCATTATAACATCAGGGTCCTGCCTGAGATAGGCCCTCAGGGCCGAGGCAAAGGTCAAGCCAATGGATTCATTCACCTGGAGTTGATTTATACCCATCAAACTGTATTCAACAGGGTCTTCTGCGGTTGTAATGTTAATTCCAGGGTCATTTATCTCATTCAGTGCTGCATAAAGGGTTGTGGTTTTACCACTACCTGTTGGGCCTGTTACGAGTATTATACCAAACGGGTTTTTCAATGCTTTTAAGAAGTGGTTGAGGGATTCTTCTTCAAACCCGAGGTCCCTTAAATCAAAAGAGGCCTGTGACCTATCAAGAATTCTCAATGCAACCTTCTCACCATAAAGGGTTGGAACGGTGGAGATACGGAAGTCCACCCTTCTTCCATCTATTCTTGCCTCAAACCTTCCATCCTGTGGAAACCTCTTTTCCTGGATCTTCAACTTTGCCATCACCTTTAACCTTGATACAACTGCCCTGAATAGTTTCAATGGTGGAGGTTTATGCTCATGGAGTATACCATCTATTCTGAATCTAACCCTCACCTCCTTTTCATAAGGTTCAATATGAATATCACTCGCCCTTTCCTTAACCGCGTTCCTTAAAAGATAGTTAACATATTTCACAACAGGTCCAGAGTCCACCTGGGCAATAAGGTCGCTGAACCTTTCTTCCTCCTCTTCTTCTACCACCTCAATGACATCTTCAAGCCCCATCTCCTCCATAACCTCGTCCTCAAGTGCCTTTGTCTTATAATGCTCCTCAAGTATCTTTTTTATTGACTTCTCACAGGCCACAACTGGTTTAATATCAAGACCTGTTCTGAACCTGATCGCATCAATGGCAAATACATCCTTGGGGTTTATCATGGCAACGGTTAGATACTTCCCTTCCCTTTTCAGGGGAATCACATTGAATTTCTGTGCAAATTCGGGGGGTATCATGTTAAGGACCTCTTTATCAAGTGGAAATTCTGAAAGGGCTACCCCTGGAACTTCGTACTGTTTTGATAGATAATTCACCAGTGTTTTTTCATTAACATAGCCGAGTTCAATAAAATGCGTTCCTATTCTTCCACCGAGTTCTCTCTGGCGCTTCAGGGCAGTCTGGAGCTGGGTCTCATTTATTACACCATCCTTCAGGAGCATTCTGCCTATCCTCATACTTAATTTATACAGAAATATTGTGAAATTGTCAACAGTTAATTGAGGAATTATGGAAAATATTTGGACATGTAGAAATGCTGCCGTTTTTATAATTATTCAATTGCCTTTTGCTTTTCTTTCCTGAGTTGTTATACTCCTTACAGAACTTCTTTGTTATCCTGTCCCGTTCAACCATGGTTAGCACACGGTTTTTCCTGTTTATATTTCGTATAAATTTTTTTGGCATAGAAGCCTTGACAATGTATTCATTATCTTTTAAAATATAGTAAGCAGGAGGTGATTATGAAAAGGAGATTGTTTTTAATAGTAATGTTTTTTATGGTTTCAATATCTCTCTGGGCTGAAAATGAGAAGATTTCCGGGTATATAGACATTCCAACTGCAAGTGCGACTCAGCCTGGTCTCTATCTGAATCTTACTGGCAGTTATGCCCTGGGTGAAGACCCATACTCGGTGGATATTAATGGAATATTTGGATTATCCATAAACAATCTTGAATTCTATCTGTCTGGTTTCACATTGAACTCGTGGGTTCTGGATTTCAAGTATACCTTCCTGAAAAAGAAAAACATGTCATTTGCATTTGGGATCGACAGGATAACCTATCAGAAGTACATAACCCCTGTTGGCTCAGGCGAATCAACAGGTTATACTGATGAGAGGTACATCACAAGGCCACCTGAGTGGTTCTCTGCCTATGTGGTGGGAACATTCCCCCTTGGAGATTTTCTTGAGGCAACAGTGGGGCTTGGAAGGGGCAGGTTTGTTGGATACGGACCAAGGAGTAGATATTTCAACATAGATTACTTCTTCAATAGTGAAGGTGTTATCCCTGTATCTGGAACCCATCCAGAGTATGCTTTTGGCCTGTTTGGGGGAGTAAGAATTAAATTCACACCTTTTGCATCCTTTATTATAGAAGAGGATGGAAGGGATGTGAATACTGGACTGGTTCTTGGAAATGATAAGGTCAATGTTCACCTGACCCTGACAAAACTTGAGCAGATTACAGACCTTCCCCTTGCCAATGTAAGGATGGACCTTTCTGTTGGGGCACGGGTGGTGCCCATAATTGAAAAGAAAACTGGATTTATTGTTTTTAAAATTTATGACCAGAAGTCCAAGTCTCCATTACCTGCTGTGGCAAAGTTGTACGATGCACAGGGTAAACCTGTAATGACGGTGAATATTCCACCTGAGGGGATTGTCAGGAAGGAAATACCTGCTGGAAGGTATAAGATTAGGATTGAATCAAAAGGATACAGATCAAAAACCGGTAGGCTTCGCATCAGGGAGAACAAAAAGATTAACCTTAAGATTGGCCTTCTGAAGAAGTTAAGCCCTGAAGAACTTGCTGTTATTGAAGCAATGAAAAGGGCAAGGAACAAGATTGGTGAGGGGGATTTGCTTGGTGCAATGGCTGAGGTGAACGGTGCCTTAAAAATACTTCCTTCCTCATCCGACGCCCTTGCCATGAAAAAGGAGGTTGAAGGCCTTATTGAGGCAAGGGTTTCTGAATTGCGGAAGAAGGCAATTATGCTTGAAAAGTCAAATCCATCCTCTGCGATAAAAATCTGGCAGGAAATCCTTCGCTACAAACCCGGGAATAAGGAGATTGTTGCGAGGATAGATAAGCTAAACAGCCAGATTAAGGCTGCAAGCGCTAAAGCAAGGAGAAAGCCCGCAAGGAAAACATCAACAACAAGAAATAAACCAACAGTAAAGAAACCTTCAAAGGCAACGCTCAACAAATGGTACAAACAGGCTGTTGGATATTATCTGGATGGAAAATACAGAGAGGCCTACAACCTGCTTATGAAGATATTGAAGTACGACCCAAACAACAAGAGGGCAAAGAGGTATCTGGAGAAGGTTAAGGCAAAACTCTGATGCTTTACAGGGATTCGGGGGTGGATATTGAGAGGGCGGATGATGTAAAAAAGAGGATTGCTCAACTTGTGAAGTCAACCTTCAATGAGAATACCCTAACAGAGATAGGCGCCTTTGGTGGCGCCTTTAAGTTTCGTGATAAGATACTTGTTTCAAGCACAGATGGTATAGGGACAAAGGTTATACTTGCAAGGATGATGAATGAATTTGAGGGGCTTGGTCATGACATTGTGAACCATTGCGTGGATGACATTCTCACTCTCGGTGGAACCCCCTTATTCTTCCTTGACTACTATGCTGGTCATTCTATAGACAACAGGGTATTACTCCCATTTATTAAAGGTGCAGCAGATGCCTGCAGGGAGAACGGGGTTGTGCTTATTGGTGGAGAAACAGCTCAACTTCCGGACCTTTACAAAGAGGGTGATTTTGATATTGCAGGTTTCATCGTAGGGTATGTTGAGGAGAGGATTATTGATGGGAGGGGGATAAAATCGGGTGATAAGGTATATGGACTTCCATCATCTGGTCTCCACACGAACGGTTATACACTTGCAAGGAAGGTTTGTTTTGAGATTAAGGGATTCACCCCGGATACCTATATACAGGAACTCGGAGAAAGTATAGGTGAGGCACTTCTCAGGCCCCATGTTTCTTATCTCAAATTAATAAAACCGCACATCAGCAAGATTAAAGGACTTGCGCATATCACAGGTGGAGGCTTTGAGGGTAATATATCAAGGGTTTTGCCAGAGGAAGTTGATTGTGTGATCGACACAAGGACATGGGAAGTTCCAGCCCTCTTCAAACTTCTGCAGGAATGGGGCGATATACCTGACAGGGAGATGTACAGGACATTCAATATGGGAATAGGAATGGTTGTGATTGGGTACAGGGTTGAAGGCAGTATTGAGATTGGTGAGATAGTTGAAGGCAAGGGACGGGTAAAACTTGAAGGTCTCAGGGATAGTTGATTTTCTTTCATACGCCGGGCGTTTGAAGGGATTGAAAAGAACGGGTTGGGTTCTGAAGGGTGTGCCTGAACCTGAGACAGTTGCGGAACACACATATAGAACCGCACTCATTTCCTATATCCTTGCAACCCTGATTGGGAATGTGGACAGGGAGAAGGTTTTAAGGATTGCCCTTGTCCACGACCTTGCAGAAGGGTTGATTGGAGACATTCCACTTGAGGCAAAAAAGTATGCAAATATAGATGAAATCAGTGCCTTCAATGATATACCAGGTTTACCAGAGGAATTTTTAAATGATTTTAAGGAGTTTCAGGGGAGAAGTACTCAGGAGGCAATGATTGTGAGGGCAGCAGACAAGATAGACCTTCTGCTCCAGGTGCTTGATTATGAGAAGTCCCTTGGAACAAGACTGGACGAATTCTGGGAGAATATGGACAACAGGGTTGACTTTGATTTTCATCCCATTATAAAAGAGATTATTGAAGAGATAGAGAGGAGAAGGGATGCTTGAGAGAAGGAGAAGGTTGAAGACCTTTGTAACAAATCTTCCACTGGCGATCCTCTCCCTACTTATTGCAGGGGGCTTGTGGTTCTATGTGGTGAGTGGTCAGGTGATTGAGGTGAATCTGGACCTCCCCATAAAACCCGTTGTACCTGATGGTCTTATAGTTGTTTCTTACACCCCAAAGGTTGTCACACTGTACATCAAGGCAAAAAAAAGGCAGATTATGATTCTTCAAAAATCACACATTGAGGTAAAAGTGGACAGGGGTATTAAACCAGGAAAGAAGAAGATTCCCCTTGATGAGAACCATGTGAAATTCCCCATTATTGCGGGTAATCTTGAATTCAGGGTGATGGGCAGGGCAGAGATGACACTGGATGTGGATTCCCTTGTTCAGAAGAAGGTTAAGGTTGTTCTCTCAAATGGGCTCAGGGCAAGCCCTGATTCCGTTCTTGTTATCGGCCCTGCAAGGTACCTAAAAAATCTTACATCGGTTTTAACAGATTCTGTTCCTGTGAAGGGGAACTACACAACCATTTCACTCGGTGGCAAACTTATCAAGGTCATTCCCTCTGTTGTGAAGGTCGTTCCATGATTATACTGGGGATTGAAACCTCCTGTGATGAAACATCTGTATCTGTATTGAAGGATGGCTCCATTCTATCAAACATAGTATATACCCAGCTGGAACACCTTGAATATGGAGGGGTTGTCCCTGAGATTGCCTCAAGGGACCACATAAGGAAACTGCCCTATGTGTTTGATAGTGCCATATTTCAGGCAGGCATAAAACTGAATGAAATAGATGGAATTGCCGTGACCTATGGACCGGGTCTTGTAGGTTCTCTTTTAACGGGTTTATCCTATGCAAAGGGGCTTTCATTTGCTCTGGGTGTTCCGCTCATACCAGTAAACCACATTGAGGCACATCTCCTTTCGCCCTTTATTCAGAAAAAGTTCCCGGAGGATAAATTCCTTGCCCTTGTTGTTTCAGGTGGGCATACAGAACTCTATATGGTGAATGGAATTGGGCATTATGAATTGCTGGGTGCAACCCTTGATGATGCATGTGGAGAGGCATTTGACAAGGTAGCAAAGCTTATTGGGATAGGATATCCGGGTGGGCCAGCAATTGAGAAGTGGGCAAAAAAGGCCGAGAAGAGCGATTTTTTATTCCCTGTTCCAGACCCTCCGGGCCTTGATTTCAGTTACAGTGGTCTGAAAACTGCTGTGCTTTACGCATACAGGAAACTCTCTGTTGTTGAGAGGGTGGAAAAGATACCAGAGATTTCACTTGCATTTATGCGTGCTGCAATTGAGGGATTGATGAAGAAACTGATCAGGGCAAGGAATGAAACAGGGATTGATACAATAGCAATCTCTGGAGGTGTATCCGCAAATACATACTTGCAGAAGAGGGTTAAGGAAGAGTTCAAAAAGGTGTACTTCCCTCCAAAAGGTTTTACCTCTGACAATGCAGGGATGATTGCATTCACAGGTTATCTTAGATTTTCAGGTGTGCCTGGAGACCTGTATGTAAGGGCTGACCCCAATGCAGAATTATGGAAAACCTGAAGAAGATTCTCACTCGTATAGATGGGAAGGGTTATCCTGCTTATAAAGACCTGAAAGGGTTTTATAGATTTCCTGATTTTTCGCTCATTATAGACAGGGTTCAGGGTGACCCATTTGCCTCGCCCACAAGGATAAGGATTGTTTTTGACACCGAAAAACTTGGCATTCCAGACGAATTTTTGAAATCACCCGAAAAGATGGCTGTTTGTGATTATCTTGGAAGGGTGGCGTATGAGGGGACAAAAAGGGTATCAAGGATAAGGGGCTCTGGTAAAAGTGGACTGATAACCATTCAGAAGAATGGCCAGGAAATCCTAGACAGGACAAATGTTGTTTTCAGGAACGGGAAGATAGAATTCAGACTCCAGATAGGACTTCCTGCAAGGGGGAGGAGGATAACTGGTAGAGAGGCACAGGATATGTTTTTCAGCGACATCCCCCGGGTTGCGAGGCACATATTGGGATATGATAAAGAGAAACTCAATACATGGGTGGTTACTATAAAAAATTATCACATTATTAAGGAAGAAATTGAGAAAATGGGGATTGTTGCATTCATCCCTGATGGAGCAATTTTACCACGAAGGACGGGTGTTGACGATAGACCCCTTGAAGGTGCAGTCCCATTCAGAAGTCCTGAATCCTTAAGGGTAGAGATTAGACTCTCCTATGGGGAAACCATATCAGGAATGGGTATTTTAGAGGGAGTCACACTTATTACAGGGGGTGGTTATCATGGTAAGTCAACACTCCTCAGGGCAATTGAAAGGGGTGTTTATCCTCACATACCTGGTGATGGAAGGGAGTATGTGGTTACAAGGGACACAGCAGTGAAGATAAGGGCTGAGGATGGAAGGAGAGTGGAGAAGGTTGATATTTCACCATTCATCAGTTACCTCCCCTATGGGAAGAATACAGAGGAGTTCTCCACAGACAATGCAAGTGGTTCCACATCCCAGGCAGCAAACATAATGGAGTTTATAGAACTCGGTGCGAAACTCCTTCTGCTTGATGAGGATACATGTGCAACCAACTTTATGATAAGGGATGAGAGGATGCAGGAGTTGATTGCAAAGGAGAATGAACCCATAACACCATTCATTGACCGTGTGAGGGAACTGTACGAAAATCTTGGAATATCCACAATCCTTGTTATGGGTGGTGCAGGTGACTATCTTGATGTTGCTGACAGGGTGATAATGATGAAGGAATTTATACCATACGATGTGAGTGAAAGGGCAAGGGAGATTATAAGGATTCATCCCACAAGGAGGAAGATTGAGACCAGTAAAGATTTGAGAATTTCAAAGTGCAGGATACCTCTACCAGATAGTATTGACCCATCAAGGGGAAGAAAGGTGAAGATAAAGGCAAGGGATATTGATGAGATAGGGTTTGGCAGGGAAACAATAGACCTTTCCTGTGTTGAACAGATTGTTGAAACAGCACAGACAAAGGCGATTGGTATGGCAATTTACAGGATGAGGGAGGATGTGATGGATGGTAAAAAGACCATAAGGGATTGTGTTGACTGGATTGAGGAAAGGCTTAAACAGAGCGGTGTGGATTTTCTGAACAAAGGATTTTCACTTGACCTGTCAAGGCCAAGGGGGATTGAGATTGGTGCAGGATTAAACAGGTTGAGAACCCTCAAGGTTAAGCATAAACTGAAAACAGGATAAGAGGTTGACATCCATTCAATAATTCTGTATCTATTCAGTTATGTTGAAGGAATTTGTTCCATCATACTTAAAACTTGGTGAGAATGAACTGAAGAGGAGGGTGGATAAGGCATATTCTCTCCTTTCTCCATGTGTCCTCTGTCCCAGGGAATGCAGGGTTATGAGGGATAAAGGTGAGGTAGGTACATGCAGGGCAGATTCAAGGCTTTTTGTTTCCAGTTATAACCTCCACTTTGGTGAAGAACCACCAATCAGTGGTCGGAACGGTTCTGGAACTATATTCCTCACCCATTGTCTTTCAAGGTGTGTGTATTGCCAGAATTATCCCATATCACAGATGGGGAACGGGAATGAAACCACACCAGAGGAACTTGCCAGTATGATGATTTATCTCCAGAATTCAGGTGCACACAACATCAACTTTGTTACCCCAACCCATTATGTTCCCCAGATTGTTCATGGGATTTACCTTGCCTCAAAAAGAGGTTTAAACATACCCATTGTGTACAACACATTTGGATACGAATCCCTTGAGGTTTTAAGATTACTTGAAGGTATTATTGATATTTACATGCCCGATATGAGATACAGTGATAACAGGTATGCAGCCAGATACTCTGCTGTTAAGGACTATGTTGAACACAACAGAGAGGCAGTAAAGGAGATGTACAGACAGGTTGGAGACCTTAAACTTGTTGATGGGGTTGCAGTAAGGGGACTACTTGTCAGGCTCCTTGTCCTGCCAAACGGGGTAAGCGGGACAGAGGAGTCTCTCAGGTTTTTGAGAGAGGAGGTTTCTCAGGATACCTATATCAGTCTGATGGACCAGTACTTCCCTGCTTATAAGGCACATAAGTATTCTGAGATTTCCAGGTTCATCACACATGAGGAGTATGAGAGTGTTCTGAATTGTGCGAGAGGATTTAGGGGATGGATACAAAACGCAAGGGGTTATGGATGATAGGAATAATCAAGGTTGGGACAAGGAAAGGTTTCAGGGATGTGAGAGGGGAGGGAATAAGGGAGGACGCAAAACTTTTCAACATTGATACTGGCAGGGTTGATTTCTTTGATGTTTATTTCATAAAAGGGGATTTGACCCAGGAGGAACTGGAGAGGATTGCCCTCAGTATTGTTTCAGACCCTGTTGTGAATACTGTTGACACATCCCCTGATTTCAGTGATGGGTTCCTGATAAGTTCCAGACCGGGTGTTTTTGATTCAGTGGGTGAGACAATAAAAGAGATAACCAGGATACTGAAAATCCCTGTTGAGAATGCAAGGAGTGGCAGGTTTATAAAGGTTGAGAAAACACTTGATGATAAACAGAGAAACATATTCCTCAACAGGGTTGTGATGAACCCCGTTGTTGAACAGGTGATAGATTCACCCGATGAGGTATTCATCAAACCCCGTGAGTATAAGTTCAGATTGATAAATGTCCCGATAATCAGTGCAGATGATGAAAGGCTGATGGAGATTTCCAGGGAGGGTGTTCTCTCCCTGAACCTTGATGAGATGAGGAGGATACAGGAGTATTTCAGAGGGATAGGTAGGGAGCCAACCGATTGCGAACTTGAGACTATTGCCCAGACATGGAGTGAGCACTGTTATCACAAGACATTCAAATCCACTATTATCCACAATGGGAAGAACATGGGAACATTGTTCTCATACATAAAGAGGGCAACGGAGGAGATAGATGCACCATGGACACTGCTCACCTTTAGTGATAATGCTGGTGCAATTGCCTTTGATGATAAGTATGCGGTTACCTTCAAGGTGGAAACCCATAATCATCCTTCAGCCATTGAACCCTATGGTGGTGCAGGAACAGGGATTGGGGGTGTGATAAGGGATACACTTGGAACAGGAAAGGGTGCAAAGCCCGTTGCAAACACTGATGTTTTCTGCTTTGCAAATCCAGAGATGAGACTGGAGGATGTGCCATCAGGTGTGCTTCACCCAAGAAGGATTGTTCGTGGTGTTGTTTCAGGTGTAAGGGACTATGGTAATAGAATGGGAATTCCAACTGTGAATGGGGCTGTTTGTTTCAGTGACGACTTTCTACATAACCCACTTGTCTTTGCAGGGAGCATCGGGGTAATTCCCAGGGAACAATTGAAGAAGGGGATTAAACCGGGTTACAAAATTGTCCTTGTTGGTGGGAAAACTGGAAGGGATGGGATACATGGAGCAACATTCTCATCCATGGAGTTAACAGAGGAATCACTTGATGTGTCCATATCTGCTGTGCAGATTGGTAATCCCATTGAGGAGAAGAAGATGCTTGACTGCATCATAAAGGCAAGGGATATGGGGCTTATACAGTCAATCACTGATTGTGGTGCAGGTGGACTGTCATCAGCAGTTGGGGAGATGGGTAAGGATACAGGTGCTAAGGTTTACCTTGAAAGGGTGCCTCTTAAGTATTCAGGATTATCATACACAGAAATCTGGATATCTGAGTCGCAGGAGAGGATGGTGATTGCTGTGAAAGAGGAAGACATTGAAAGGCTGCTGGAGGTATTCAGGGAGGAGGATGTTGAGGCAAATGTAATAGGTGAGTTTACAAACGACAAAAAACTCGTGCTTTACTATGATGGTAATGTGGTGTGTGATATTCACATGGATTTCCTCCATAACGGTGTACCTCTTTCTGAAAGGGAGATAACCATTCTGGATAGGATGGAGGATATTGATATCCCTGAACCCGACAATATGAATGATGTCTTCATGGGAATAATCAGGATGCCTGATGTGGCAAGCAAAGAGTGGATTGTGAGGCAGTATGACCACGAGGTTCAGGGAGGAAGTGTATTGAAACCATTCATGGGCAGTCTTCCCGCTGATGGTGCTATCATAAGGCCTGTTCTTGAATC
>Ga0190303_1000316_pt1 | contig 19948 bp, 24 predicted proteins | sample 48700701_MG_FD_161672 | JGI IMG/M metagenome (GOLD analysis project Ga0190303, IMG submission 161672) | Hydrothermal vent sediment bacterial communities from Southern Trench, Guaymas Basin, Mexico - 4870-07-0-1_MG | ecosystem: Environmental > Aquatic > Marine > Hydrothermal vents > Sediment ... | reverse complement strand
AAGTGTAGGGTATATGCTGTGCGTTATTCCTCACTTGACCGCGGAATTGATTGCTGGGCATTGTAATATATATGGCAACATATCAATTTAATGTCAGCTCACTGCAACGCGGGATACCAGAGACCCACTTATTTTCATTAAGTACGGCATTCACATAACCATAGGCATCTAAAAAACCCTCAGTAAGAAGATGTGGTTTGCTAGATCGTTCATTCTCAGCTGCAGCCATGCCAAACTCAATTTCCTTGAATTTCATATAGTGTCGCCGCCACAATCGCAGTTCATATCGACAGAACAGGATATCCACTCTCAGAAGCTTTTCAACTACCAAGAGAATTATAACCTCTTGTGTCTGCAAATTACTGTTTTTAACTGTATCTTATTAAACTTTTTCTGCAGGAAGGCTTTAGGACAAAAATCGGCGATGTTCTGAGTAGTAGTTGATACCCACACCTTGAGTACCAACAATTCTCTCGCGTCCGTATCAAACAAGAAGCGGTCATGAATTGATCAGTGTTGATCTGGAACGACTGGGTACTGATGTAGATATCGAATCGATGCGTGAATGGTGTCTAAAAGTCTACAAGCACAAAAAGGAGAAAATGGAGGAAAAACTCAGAGCACATGGTTTGGGCGAGGCTGAAGACCGGTATCTATCTGCCCTTTACAAAAACATCAGCTTGCAACTAAATGAATATCAGAAATCGATAGGGTTGGACAAATGAGTGAGATCGTACCTCACCGCGGTCGAGCAGATGGATACCATGATGCATAGGTTGCGAAAACAAACGAATCTTTTTAACCCTTCATGCTGATACCACCGCGATGAAGAAATCAACCTTCGAAATCGTGGCGTCAGTAGGTTCGGTACTTATTTTTATCCTGCTTGACCTCATATTCAAGACTGGAATCGGCTTCTTAATCGCGCTTCTCGCCTTCATCCTTGTAATCAGTGCAGCAGGCATGAAACTGGCTTATTTTGAAGAAAGATGATGACTGTGAGTACCCAATACCTGAAATTTCCGACAAAAGGGAATACGGATATCGTGGACATAACCGATAGGGTCTCCGACGCTATTTTAAGATCGGAACTTACTGACGGAATCGTTACAGTGTTCGCGCCCGGTGCCACCGGTGCTGTGACAACGATCGAATATGAATCTGGTCTGATTGCTGATTTCAAGGGCATGCTTGAGCGAATTGCGCCGCAGGATATCGAATACATGCACAATCTCAGATGGGGTGATGGAAACGGGCACTCCCATGTGCGGGCATCGCTGCTTGGTCCGGGTCTGACTGTTCCATTCATCGATGGCAGGCTGCAACTCGGGACGTGGCAGCAGATCGTATTCATCGATCTGGACAACCGGCAGAGGGATCGGAAACTGATCGTGCAGATTGTCGGGGAGTGAGGAGTGATTATTGCTTATTTACATCCTCAAGATAGATCGTCTGTGATGGAAACGCGATCTCCACACCCAGTTCTTCGAGCAAGCGCATGATCTTGAGATTAAACTCCTCACGAGCCGCAAGAAACTCATCCCATACTGTGGTCTTCGTGAAGCAGTAGATGAAGATATTGAGCGAATACGCTCCGAATTCGGTGAAATGAACCATGTAGAATGTATGATCGAACCCGGAATCCTCTTTTATGATCTTTTTAATCCCATCAACCACCTTCACCATCTGCTCCCTGCTCGTTTTATATGAGACGCCGAGATTGAATCTTATTCTCCGTTTCCGCCTCCTGGTAAAGTTCACGATCTCGGATTTGATGAACCTGCTGTTCGGAACGGTCACGAGTGCCTGATCGAATCTGCGTATCCTTGTCGATCGTAACCCGACATCCTCCACTGTTCCCTCCACATCTCCGACCCTTACCCAGTCGCCGATATGAAACGAGCGATCTGAAAAGACTGTGAGCGATCCGAAGATGTTGCTCACGGTATCCTGTGCCGCAAGTGCGAGTGCAAGCCCGCCGATGCCAAGACCTGCCAGGAGCGATGTTACATTCAAGCCAAGATTCTGCAGCACAGAGAGGACTGCAAGCGTCACTACGACAATCTTGAGGCTCTTTACAAGCAGCGGTACCAGTTGCTCATCGAGTTTGGTCTCTGTCCTCAGTGTTATCTTGCGCAGGTAATAGCCGACAACATCGATTAAGTTGAGCATGAGCAGAAGCCCAACGAACGTGAATGCAAGGATGAAGATCGAACGGATAATATCCGCGATGTCAAGGGTTCCAGCCATCTCTGGCAGATGCAGCGAACCGATGGCGGCATAACCTCCGCAGACCAGAATAAAATATCCAGTAGGAGCTTTGAACGCTTTTATGAGCAGGTCATCAAGTTCTGTTTCTGTTTTTCTGGTGAGGTACACCAGTTTCTTTTCAAAGAGATGCAGGGTAAGTTTTCGAAGAACAAGGGCGAAGAAGATTATCAAAAAGAAGGCGATCAGGTTATTTATTGAAATATCGAAGGAATACTGATCGAACAAGTTCTTAAGGTTTTCAAGCATAGTATCGCATCTATTGTTGATGGTTTATGAATTTTTTGTCACAACCGGTCTTGGGACGAAATTCACGTACACCTCTGCCTGCGCCAGTGCGGCACCACATCGCCCATCACTTCCAGATACCTCACTCTTCGGATATTGTGCCCCATAAGCTTAGAGCCGCGTCTCAGTCTCCTTCAGCGAATCAAGCCGTTTTCTCGAGCGGCTGCGCCGAACCTGCATTTTACCATTGAATTAACCGTTTCCGAGATCGAACGTATAGGATACTCTTCTAACCACCCCTGAGGATCTTCCCCAGAGCGAATAAAGCATATCGCACCACCCCGTCGCCCAATGCTCTTGAAAGTCACATTGCTGCGTGGTAGAAAGTGTGGCGTGGCGTTATTTTCTGAAACCAGATTGGTAATCCATCGGCATCCGTAAATACCATCTCCAAGAACGTTTTCCAGATCAGGATGGCAACCGAGCGTCTGGTCAAAAGTCCCCGGAAACATCATAGTTTCTCCAATTGAGTGATCCGGACTTATGGATATGCCTGAAATTAACTTATATCGGACCCCCACGCCCATAACAGAATAAGAGAACCCCCTCTTTGCAGCAGAGTTCGATTCCGGAAAGCTGTCGTCTGCCTGCTCCTTGCTCGCGGACGTTGATTTCTTATAATTCTTCTTAGAATTCCGTTTTTGCCGTTTATCAGCGTAATTCTCCTTATTTGAGGATATCATCCAGTGCCATCGAACGAAAAAGTCATTTCTTTACCTTCTACGCTTTCATTGGTTATTACTACGATTTCATCAAGAATCTCATTCACAGGCTCTCGATCGTATCCGCGCTCTATCGTTTTGTAAGAAAAATGGCGGCTTATGCCCAATTTCTCCCGGAATAGAAGCAAAAGCCCTTCAGCCACTCTATTTGACGATTCTGTGTACGTTTGTAGCAACAGTGTTTTAGCGATATCAGCCGGATCAGTTGGTGGTCTACCAGGTCCCCGTTTTCCTGGTGGTGTTCTTTCTTTTATCCGTTTATATGCCTCATCAACAAGATCTCTTATGTTATCAAGGTAATTAGCCATCTCATATATCTGCGCCCGATCATATTGTGTCCAGTTGGTTTTTATGGGCTCTTTACTCTTGTATTCGAATGTTCCATCCCGGATATTTTTGAGGATTTTTCTGAGTTCCTCGCCACGCTGTTTAGGGGGCATGAGATGAGATTGACCGACAAGTATATAAACATAGCGGTACATAGGGACTGTTCTACCACGTGGTGTTGGCACGGTTCTGGTTGCTGCCTGCCCGATGCTGCTTCTCACAAATACGGTATCAGGCAGGCGCCCGTTTCACAAGCAGCCGCCTGAATTTTGCATCGAATGGCACTGCTACGATTATAGCTGGACGCACAGAGTTCACTGGCAGAGTCTCCAGTAACACCATAAGGCGTGACAGCCTCGGTACATACTATTATCGAATGGATCGCTTGCCCACCACTTCAATGGTGTCTACAGGCAAAAATGAGTCTGGACTATGCACATTTGTCAAAGCACTCAGTCTTGTGTGGCCCGAACTTGCAGAGGCGGGTCGCGGAGTGATGAGATTATCGGTCGGATAATATTGTCCCAAAGCCGGTTTTTAAGAAAGTTTTATAAACTGTTTACGAAATATAAAGAAGATCCAAACGAAAATCGGAAGATATATATCAAACGGAGGTTTAATTCGTTGTTCTCCACCAAAACGGGTTATGGCGAGCTGGATACGCAGGTAGCATTGACTGAGAAGAAGGAAGCGGAGCTACTGCTTGTGCTTGATCATCCACATGCTCAATATTGTGTGGGCTTTCCAGACCCAATTTTACAAAATCGCTATCGTGAGCCAGTGTCATAAACCCAAAAGTGCCGATTTACCACAAGTTATTGAGCAAGTACAACAATCAGAAATTTTTTGGAATATCCGTGATACAGGTTATGTTTATAACACTCAATAACTTTACAACCCTCGTTCGATGAGCGTGAACACGCAGACTCCTTCAGGATTGCGGCTCTCCTTGCAGATGTATGTTCTGTTGTAGATGCTCGATGATAGCCCGGCAAGAAAACCGCGAATAAAATTGCAGCTCTCTTCGTTCGCATTCAGCTCGAAGACATTCTGCAATGTCACAACAATCTCATCACCTTTCTCAATCTCCATTTTTGTGAACCAATCAGAAAACATCATACTGCTCAGAATATTCTTAAAAGTGACATCAGGACCAAGATCTTGAGGTATATTCATGTTCGCATAATATTTTTCTGCGAGTTGTTTGCCAAAATTGTAGAGGATACCTGCACTTCCTCTGCCAATTACATCTACAAGCGAATTCATCAGCAACACCAAATCCTCAGCCCTTGGATAGATCGGGATGTTCAGATCCTCATTCCATACCATAGCATCTCTTATCATCCTATAACCTCATAACTCTTTTGATCTGCTCAGCGGTACGTTGGAGCTCGATCATCACCAATCCGACATTGGCATCAGGGTCGAGCAGTGCCAGCAGCGAGGCATGGTCCAGGTTGAACACAGTAACGATTCCGTCATCGGTGTAAATTGCGACACGATCGAATGGGGGCAGACCTAGATTGTGGACCGATTTGTTTGCCAGACCAACGATCGATGCGCTGATTGCATGTACGACCTGTGTATCGTAGGAATGATCACGAAACCTATCTGCTATCTTGAGACCATCTGCAGATGATACGACGATCCCGCGTATGCATTCGACGCGAGTGCTTATGTCCGCGAGGATCGTATTCAACTGGTCAATCGTTGTTTGAGACATGATTATACCGTTTTAATTCTTGTGCTGGGGACTTTATTGCTATGGTGCTGCAGGAAGATACGAACTTCCTGCGATGATAGCCTCGTGCTGGTGTACCATAGGGATGTAACAAGGTGTATATAAAGGTGTCGGTTTAGTATATGATGTGCTAATATCATGATATAATAACAGAAAAGCACCGTAATATTGTATCAGTGTTTAGAGACCAATAATGAAATAAGGTACCAGCATACCGTTAATCGCTCTACATATAGTGTTCCCTTCAGATACTCAGCACTGTGGTGTCAGACCGGCTGTCCTGTGATTTTGACAATCGTTTATGAGGCAGATTGTAGTATATAATATTATAAAATTATACCAGATGTAACTCTCCTGTGATCGCATCCAGTTGGTCGGATCGGGCGGGTCCAATGCCGAGCGCGGTGACCGTGCCCGGAGGTACCTCAGTCAGACCGGCATCCGTGATCAATGCTGCCGGAAGCCCTGCCGCTTCTACATCCATCTTCAGTTCATACAGTTCTGAAAGGTTTTTCACCTGTAACACAATCTTCTTCTGCCCGCTCTCCTTCCATGCTCTGCGGCTGCTGGCGTCTGCAGCCTCTGCTGCCGATACTGCAGCATGTGCAACCTGCACGGCAAGCTTTCCACGCGAGAGTTTCAGATCCGCACGGACGATGATACATTGTTTGTACTCGGTCATCATGTCAATGTATATGAACGTTGGAAACATTATAACATCGGATGATAGCAGATGAAGTGATTCTTGCGGTATTCGAATCGGATGAACGGTTCAGAAATGTGTTTTCCAGAGCAATAAAGGAGCAACTTGGTATGACCATTCTCGAATTCAGTAAGTGCGCCTCAATTCCACACAGCACGCTATACAAGATACTGTCAGGGCACCGCGAGCCGAATGTGAAGACGCTCAGGCGGATCATAGAAACCATACGAAAACTCGAAGGCACAGAAAAGAATTTTATCGCGGTGATCGCAGCGCGCCCCGTACTCGATCGCATCACAGAGAGGCAGTTACAAATTGAGGGTGAGTCTGTTGTTGTGCGCGAGTATGCGGCATCCACAATGGAGGATGCGATCATAGCAGCGGTTCGTGCCGAACGTGACGGTGCATCAGCACTTGTCTGCGCGCCTATCGTCAGCCCGACAGTCGAGAAGATACTGCGTATACCTGTGGCAACGATTAATCCGACGAACAGTATCGTGCGGGCGATCGAACTTGCTGCACGCAAACGAAGTTGGGTTTAAGATGAATCATTAATAGAGGTATCCGCATGTATGCATTCACAGAAGGGATCTCTGAACTGGGCAATCTATTTAAGAAATTTAACAGATATTACGTACTGCTGGATTCGGTTCTGATCTTCATGGCAGCGTACACGGGTATAATCTTCTCTGGCATTGATCGTATCTGCGCAGGTAGAATAGGGATCGATGTCATCACGTTTTCAGATATCGGAAAAGAGATCGCTGCATCTGCGTTATGCGGGATTGTGCTTGCGGTTATGACCACGATTGCAGTACTGGCTATACTGGTGGTGCGCGCACGCGGGCGGTACATGGATGTGTGTGCAGAGATTGGAACGGCATATTCAGAACTGGATGAACCGCTGAAGACGGCGCATGACAATTGTGAAATTGAAAATGTTGTGATGGAGGATCTGGCAGAAGATGTTACAAAGAAAATGGATAATATTGCCTATTCATCGTTTCTGGATCGAAAACGAATCTTTTCAAGGATTGTTGCGATCATTTTGATGGCACTCTTCATCGTATCGCTCGCGGTTACGAATTTTTCCGTGGTTGAGTCAGTCGATGCCGCAAATTTCCCGGCTCTGAATAAGCTAGCAGGGGGTGGTGGTGGCGATGGTGGTGGTAGCGGTGAAAACTCTGGATCGATGGATATGGCGGGCACTGGCAGCGTGCGCGATATATACGGAGAGCCATCGGTTGCGTCCATCGAAGGCACGAAACTCGATCTCACAATGTATACGGGTGTCGGATCCGAGTTCAGCATACGGGAGACCTCTGAGACAGAGACGCATGATTTCAAGGAGTCTTCGCCGTTTCCTGTGGAACCGGTCGCTTCCGAAGCACCCGAACCAATTCCTGGTGAGAATTCGGATCTGGTTGGCAGATACTTCGAGGAACTGGCTGCGGCAGGATAAATGTACGACTTGATCATCGCTGGTGGCGGTCCTGCAGGCTCGACTGCAGCGTACAGGGCAGCAAAAGACGGGCTTTCTGTGCTGGTGATTGAGAAGGAGTCATATCCGAGAGACAAGACATGCGGCGGTGGAGTCTCTCAGAAAGCAGTGGATATAATCGGAAAGATCGATAAGGAATTGATCGAGCGTGAGGTATTCGGTGCACGCATATTTTTGCCGGATTACAGAAACTTCACAGGAATGCTGGATGATCGTGTCGCAATAATGACCCGCCGGGAGAACCTTGATCGCTGGCTCATCAACAGAGCAGAGAATTCTGGTGCTGTGATTCAGGATGGCGAGAAGGTGCTGGATATTGTTTTTGGTGCGGATTACGTAGAGGTGGTAACACCCAAAAACCGGTATCGTTCAAGGATGGTTATCGGATCTGATGGGGTGAACAGCACGGTAGCGAGAAAGTCAGGCATAAGAACACGCTGGGGCGATGGCGTTGGTCTGTGTCTGGAGGCTGAGGTCGAACTTGGAGAGGCGCTTACAGATGAATGTGTTGGTGATAAATTAACTGAATTTTATTTTATCGGAGAGTGGGGCTATGGATGGATATTTCCTAAGAGTGATTGTATCTCCATAGGCATCGGCGGATGGGGTACGCGGCTGCATGACCCGAAAACACTGTTCAGGAGATTCGTCAGGAATGTTTCACTTCAAAAGAATATCGATATCGAAGATAAAATGAATAACGTCAACATCCATAGAATTCCTGCTGGGGGTTTTGACCGGAAAATACATAGTGACCGTGTGCTTTTGACAGGTGATGCTGCCGGTTTCGTCGATCCGTTTCTTGGCGAGGGGATCTATTATGCTGTGAAGAGCGGGGAGATAGCGGCAGAAGTCGCAACAGGTGCTGTTGAAAGCGATGATTTCTCTGAAAGATTTCTGGATGAATATGTGCTAAAATGCGAAAAAGAGTTCAATTATGATCTGAAATCTGCACTCAGGTTTGCAAAGATTACTTATGGTCGTCTGGACCTATTTCTAAACGCATTGCGGAGCGATAATCGGTTATTCATGGAATACCTGAGAACCGTAAGAGGTGATATGACATACACCGATTTTAACAGATGGTGCGTACTAAGATCTCCCGTGACGCTTGCAAAACTGATCTGCAACAGATAAACGATCAGTCTGCGTTTGGGGCCGTGTACGTGAAATTTTTGGTGCTGGAACAACGATTGTCCGGACTACGGAAAGAATAAACGAGCGCTGTTGAAATACAAGACGTGGAAATGTTGTTCCAGCGAAACACGAGGTACCATATTCTCCAGAATACGGCACTGTTTACACGCTGACTGCGATGAAGATGGATACCAGACCGCTCATCAGCCATCATGAAGGCGGCAGAAGCACAGAAGATGCTATAGCATTGTTCAAACGACGTGAAAAACAAACACCCTACCGATTATCCAATTTTGGAGATGCTGTTTTGATACAAAGATTTATCTGGCATCACACTATTGATATGTTTGGAGTGGTTCGATGTACAGGCTGTTCATCATCTTCAGCACAATCTCGCTCATAGCCGGACTGATCGCTATGTTCATGTGGGTCAGGGTGTACCAGCAGACCCAGAAAGGCTCGATTGCATGGTTATTGCTCGCGCTTACCGCTGTGTTCCTGATCACGACCTCGGTGTTCCCTGCAATTGCAATTCAATATTCCGGGATCGAAGATGCGATGGATGCGATACTCATGTTTCTTGCATTCTGGAGCGTTGTTTACACAGGAACATTCGCAGGCGCTGGCTTTTTAGTGTACAGAGCGTTTAAGACCGTTCCAAGAGAGCAGATCGGTGAGTTTCTTGTGGAAGGGATGGTGTGGTCCATCCCAACAGCTGATGAGGTGAGTGATCTTCTTGGTAAGTCTACCCTGGTTGAATACACACCGGAAAGCAGATATGAGGACGCGGTGATCGAGATCACGCTCCGAATCTTTGGCGAATGCAGGAATGCAGTACTAATTTCAAACGAGCCGAGAATATCCGAGTACAGGAATAAATTACATGATTTGATCGATATCGGTGCGATGAAATTCATAGAGATTTCATCCACTGCCACTGAAATCTCGGAGAGCAATGGCGTGGTCATTCTTCCACTGCAGCAGATCGAACGGTTCTCTGACCTCTTCGATCAACTACATGAGGGAGTCTGGGTCATATTCGAGCCTGTGAGCCACCTGATTTCTGAACAGGGGGTTGATAAAGCATACGATGTTATTTCAAAGTCTGTTGAGGTATTTTCTCACAAACAATTCAATGTCATCGCGCTGATCAATAAGAAAGCACATGATGAGGATGTGATCAGCAGATTTGAAGGGTTATTCATCAATCATGCAGTTTTAACTACAGATAAGATTCGGGTGCTGAAGGGTAAGAAGGAAGAATACATCAGACTGATGGTTGGTGACCGGTTCTTTATCCACGGGGATGCGAAATCTACAGACGATTGAAGAGCATCTCCATCTTATCCGGATCCGGGAGCAGCAGAATGTTGCAGTCGATGTCCTGATCCACGACGTGCAGCGCACTGTTGAATGCGATTGCAATATTGTTTTCAGCGCGCCCATCCAGCGAACGATCGATCACAGAGTGCAGCAGGTCGCATGCAATCGATGGTGGACTCTGGGTAAGTTCGATAGAGACCGTATCAGCCCAGACATCGATGAACGGTGATGTCAGGATGTTACCCACCTCGAGTATCGCAGACTCCTGCATCTCGGTCAGATATTCCAGGGGTTCCTCATCATCCATACCTGCGAGCAGAATGTCTGCCAGTTTGCGTGCACTCTCGATCGATAGGACTGTCAACACCGAGCCAGAGACCTCGCCAGAAAATCCAGCGTAAGCCCCAACAACATGCTCATCAGACAACCCAATATCTGAAGGAATTCTCTCGATCGCTTCCACGCTGACAGTTGAAACATCCATCACAACCTCCATACCGAGCATCCCGGAGAGTGATTCCATCACCAGGCTTGCGCTCCTGTCACCCATCTCCTTTATCGATTCAAGGACGTTAAGTTCGACCATAATTAGCCCTCAAAGTTATCAAAGACCATCTGCATCTTATCGGGATCAGGAAGCACCAGAATGTTGCAGTCGATGTCCTGATCAACAACATGAATCGCGCTGTTAAAGACCACGGCAAAGTCCCCCTTCTCGGATGCCTTCGCGAGCGAGGCATCGATGATCGAGGGAACATAATCGCATGCAAACGCGGGTGGACTCTGGTTCAGTCCCAGGTTGAATGCGTTTGCCCATACATCGATGAACGAGGATGTGATGATATTCCCGATCTCCTCGACTGCTGACTGCTGCATCTCTGAAAGTACAGAATCGCCATCAGAACCATCTTCCATGCCTGCAAGCATGATATCGGCGAGTCTCCGGGCAGATGGGATCGAGAGTAACGTCAAAACCGATCCTGGAAGTTCACCTGTGAATCGCACATACAATCCGACCATCGCATCATCGGTTATGCCGATGACTGCTGGGATCTGTTCGATCTCTGCCAGATCGACAGCAGAAACTTTCATCAGCACCTGCATGCCGGTCATCTCAGCAAGCGACTGGATCGCCATCTCCGCGCTCTGGTCTCCGAGTTTCTTCAGCCCTTTAAGCGTTTCCATTCCGATCATGATCACTGCCCCAGTAAACTCTCAACTTCCGCAAGAACACTTGGTCCCTGGAATGGCTTGGTGATGTACCCTCTGGCACCAGCTTTGATTGCTGCCTTCACCTTCTCGTCCTGCCCAACCGATGTGCACATGATGATCTTTGCATCAGGGTGCTTCTTCATGATGTTGCTGGCCGCAAGTATCCCGTCCATGTGCGGCATCACGATATCCATCAGCACAAGGTCCGGAGATACCTGATCGTACATCTCGACCGCTTCCACTCCATGCTCGGCTTCTCCCACGATGGTATGCGAGCTTGCGAGCACCTTCTTTAAGAGTGCGCGCATGAACTTCGAATCGTCTACCAGTAGTATATTTGCCATTATTAACCCCTCCTCATGCTTGCATTTTCTTGTTCACTATATTTCTACCTTTCGGTGTGAGTTGGACATCCTTGCGCAGACGAACCAGTTCCACGAGTCCGTAAGAGATCAGTTTATCATAGATGCTCTCAACCTGATCCACATCCATTCCCTCCATAAAAGAGGGCACCTCGAGCGAGGAGATGCCAGAGTAGATCGCGACCAGTATCTCTTCATCAGTCTCATCCAAACCGGCTCCGGTAGAGGATCCGCTTGTGGTACCGCTTACGTGCCTGGATATCACACCCTGCTCCTGCAGGTGGTCATTTATATATTCTACGAGTAAATTCTGAATTTCAGCAAGTACAAATGTGTTATAAGTATTATTTTCATAAGAGTATTTTATATTTATAATATTTTGTGGTTTTCCGCCGATCTTCTGGTTCTCGGTCTGTACCAGTTCGATGTTGCTCAACGGGATATTCACGTTTCCTGATCTGCGCTGGATGACCAGTTTATCTGCTGTGCCACCAGGTGTCCATGATACATTGAGAATTCCCTGCTCCCACTGGGCACTGTCCTGGATCACGCCTCCGATTTTTGCCGGATGGAGTATGTAAACCGGTTTTTGATGAAGTTTCAGGAACATCAGGTATTTCTTCAATTTTTTCAGTTGCGAAGAGATTCCTGTGACTGCAACCGTTGTTTCCTTGCCTTCGCTGATGTAGGTCACCGATACATAATCCAGAACATTGCCGAGTTGTTTCTTTGGAATCTCCCTTCCAAAGCTACTGATCGCTGTGAGCGGGATGCCTTTTTTTTCTGTACCGTACATCAACCAGATGCCGCCATAAGTGAGCACGATCCGGCACTGCACCCAGTTAGGTTGTTTGGCGTAGATGTCCATGAACAGGATCTTCCCGTCCAGCCATGTGACCACCTTTTCCTGTCCTGCGTTGTTCCCCATACTACCTCTGATATATTCGTTCTTTATTATTTACTGATTTAAATTTGTCTTTCGCCTCACCGATCAGCGTCTCGGTCTTCCCCATGATGAAATAACCACCATCATTCAATGAACGATAGAAATTAATAAATAATTTTTCCTGCAGGTCTCTTGAGAAGTATATCACGGCATTCCTGCACAGTATCATATCCATCATCGGAAGTGCCCGCTCATTGATCAGATCATGTCTCTTGAATGTCACGATCTTTCGGAGGGGTTCGATCACCTGATACCCGCCATCAACCTGATTAAAATATTTCGTCAAATATGTTCGCTTGATGTCCTTCAGAATATTGGGATCATAGATTCCCTGCCTGCCCTTCGCAAGAGAGGCATCATCGATGTCTGTTGCATAGATTGTGATCCTGAAATCATTGATCTGTGATCCGAGAACCTGATGAAGCAGTATCGCTACCGAGTATGCCTCAGCACCACTGGAACAGCCCGCACTCCATATACGCAGGGTATTTCGGTTATCCTTTCGTTTTTCCTCGATCAGCAATCGTAAAACGCGTCCAATTTCATCAAAGACGCTGTTATCCCTGAAGAACTCAGTTACATTGACGGTGAGCGCATCCAGTAATGTGGGATATTCATCCTTATCGTTGTCAAGCACTTTCATGTACTCCCTGTACGATTTCGCACCAGTGGCACGCATCCTGATAGCGAATCTTCGCTTCAGATACGGATCCTTGTACTGATTGCAGCTGAAGTTCCGGTCATCTGAGATCTTCTTCTTAAGTCTCTCAAAATCATCCATTCAAATCACCTTTATGCCTTTAGCAATCGTTTTTATGACGTATTTTCCATCGATGGTATGCAGTTCCACTGTTCTTCCATAATTGCTCCCTGTGTCCTCTGCGAGTAGCTTGATCCCTTCCTGCGCCAGTTTCTCCTTTACGGCAGCGACATTGTTATCGCCGATCTTCAGGAAGGAACTGTTCTCCCTTGCACATGCAAACATGTGTGCTCCGCCTGCAATCTTGGCTGTTATGCGTCTTTTCATGGCATTTAATTCGATCATCTTCTTTATGGTCAGTTCAATGCCGGTGTCGGCATATTTCATTGGATTAATGTCGCCGTTACTGGCGCGCTTGCTGCTCGGAAGCATGATATGTGCAAGCCCTCCGACCTTCGCTCCTGGATCGTACAGCGCGATGCCCACACACGACCCGAGCCCTATGGTGACCAGCACCGCAGGGTTGTGAGATACTTTCGCATCTGCCATTCCAACCTTGATGATCTCTGACATCCCTCACACCAGCGAGGCAACATCCAGTATCATAATCACCCTACCGTCACCGAGGATGGTAGCGCCAGCGAATCCTTTAATTCCCGCGAGCATCCCATTGAGGGACTTGATCGCTATCTCCTGCTGCCCGACCAGTGAATCCACCACGAGTCCGATATGCTGCCCGCCGCGATCGACCACCACTGCTGTAACATCTTCGTGTCCATTTTCAGCATGGATTCCAAAGATATCGTGTACCCACACGAGCGGCAGCACATTCCCTCGCAGTGTCGTGAGGTGCTGCTGCCCCATCGTTCTGATGCTGCCCACCGGAACGCTGATCGTCTCGAGAACGCTGCTGATCGGTACAGCATACACACTATTAGCGACCTCCACGAGCAGTGCCTGGATGATCGCCATCGTGAGCGGGAGTTGCATTGTTACAGTGGTACCGACGCCGATCTCTGATCTGAGGTTCACACTGCCACCGAGTGCTTCGATACTGGTCTTCACCACATCCATGCCAACGCCCCTGCCAGAGACATCGGTTATTGTTTCTGCGGTGGAAAAACCAGGAGTAAAGATCAGTGAGAGTGCATTTTCATCGCTCAACGCATCCGCTTCCTCCTTCTTCAGGATTCCTTTTTCAACAGATTTTGCGCGTATCTTCGCGGGATCAATGCCTGCCCCATCATCGGCAACCTCGATCTTCACATGATTCTTCTCTCTCTGCGCGATCAACTTGATCACTCCTGTTCCTGGCTTACCTTTCTTCTCCCTCTCCTCTGGAGCTTCGATACCATGATCAACGCAGTTTCTGAGCAGATGTATCAGTGGCTCACCTACCTCATCCAGCACCGTTCGATCGAGTTCGATCTCATTTCCTTCGATGATCAGTTCAATATTCTTATTCTTCTTCTTTGCCAGATCACGCACCATTCTTGGAAATCGATTGAATATCTGATCAACAGCCACCATCCGCATCTGCATGACCTCATCACGCAGATCATTGGTCAGTCTGTCGATGTTGGATATGGTTTCGTCCAGTTCCTTGATCTGGTGTGTCGATTGAATCTGCAGAAGCCTGATCTTGTTGATAACAAGTTCTCCGACCATGTTCACAAACGAATCCAGTTTTTCTATGTTGACGCGTACACTCTGCACACTTCGAACAACTTCCGGCTTCTTTTTTGGTTTGCCGGGTTTTTCAGGCTCAGCGGATTTTGATTCACCGGTCTTCTTCTCTGATTCTGATTCCAGTGGCAGCACATCCACCTGTGCAACCTCATTGATCTGTTCGATCGATCTCCTGATCGCACCGCCATCCTCGTTCGTGCCGATGATCACATCGAATTCGCTATCAAACTCACCGTCCTCGATCTTCTCAGCAGTCGGCGTGGTTGAAAGGATCTCTGCATGCTCACCGATGGTTTTCAGGATCATCACAGCACGAACCGATTTCAGAGCACAGGTCTCTTCAAGCCGGATCTTCAGTTTGAATGCAGGAAGACCTCGATCTACCGCCTCACCTGCTTTCTCCTTCTCTTCTTCACTGAACACAACGATCCGGTCATCTGCCGGTGGTTTTTGAGACTCCTCTGACTCGCTCTTCTCTTCACCTCCGGTCAGCAGACCATCCAGATGGCTCACCAGTTCGGAGACATCGACATCGTACTTCTCCTCGGTATCGATTGCATCGATCATGATCTCAAGCGCATCAAAGCAACCGAACAGCGTATCCAGCCCCTCTGATGTTGCCTCGATCTCGCCATTGCGGATCGCATCGAGCACGTTCTCCATCCGGTGCGTCAGGGTGTTCACATCCGTGTACCCCATCGTTGCGGATGAGCCTTTCAGGGTATGTGCTGCCCGAAAGATATTATTTAAAAGATCCATATTGGATCTGTCATGCTCTAAATCGAGAAGTGATTGATTTAATATCTGCAGATGCTCTCTTGCCTCGTTTACAAATTCTCCCCTGTATTCGGACATATCCATTATCAGTACCCCCAACAACCATTTCCAACCGGATCATATTAACATTTTCGCAGTACCTCGATGGGTATCTGTGATAATGACACCACTCTATCCACACACCCGGTTTTGTACGCTTCCTGCGGCATGCCGTACACCACACAGGAATCCTCATCCTGTGCGATGACAAATCCTCCGTTCTTCTTGACCGCCACAACCCCATCGCTGCCATCGCCCCCCATTCCGGTCATGATAACCCCGATCACATTCGATTTATAGACATCAGCAGCAGAGATCATCATCGGATCGACAGCGGGTCTGACCCCGTGCACCTTTGGTTTCTTGTTCAGGTGCACCCTGCCATCACTGCCAGCAGTGATATGATAATCACCTGGAGCGAGGAGCGCAAGTCCCTGCCGGATTTTATCCCCTTCTTTTGCCTCCCTGACCGTGATCTCGGATTCAGTATTCAGCCTCTCTGCAAACGTCGCTGTAAAACCAGCAGGCATGTGCTGCACGATCAGCATCGGAGGTGTATCTGCTGGAAAGCGGGGGATGATCTCTGCCAGTGCGGAAGGTCCTCCTGTGGACGTCCCAATCACAATAAGTCTTGTTTTTGCTCTGGGTGTGTATCTCAGCGGCACTCGTTTTCGTTGCGTATGTTTTCTGAGTCTCGCATGTACTGCTGCTTTTACCTTCTCGATCAGTTCGCGACCGACCTTTCTCACATCGAGCGAGATCGCACCAGATGGTTTCGGCACATAATCCACTGCTCCGAGATCGAGTGCCTTTAACGTGGCATCCGCACCCCTCTGCGTCAGTGTGCTGAGCATGATTATCGGCACAGGGCATTCACGCATGATGTGTTCAAGTGCGGTGAGCCCATCCATACGAGGCATCTCGATGTCCATCGTGACCGCATCCGGTTTCAATTCCTTTATCTTCTCGATAGCCTCGATTCCATTCCTTGCGATATCACAGACCTCGATCTCTGGATCGGAATTCAGCACATCTGACACGATCTTCCGCATGAATATCGAATCATCCACAACCAGTACTCTCAAACTCTCACCCGGTGTATTATCGGATACCGGTCAATAAATAGTTTGTGGGTACATATTTTTCGGCTCTCTCTACAATTCGCGTTGCAAGAATCCGTAGATGAATTATGCTCGTGTGGCATTGAGGGTTTCTAGATCACGAATGACACGGATGCTAAAATGGAATAAATTTGTATCACTCATGATAAAAACTGCCATAAACAGACCAAACCCTGGAACCAAGGTAATCCGTCACCGGTGCTTTCAGGAAACTAATAACGCTCCGCATCAGGAGGCTGGATACACCATCTCTGAATACGTGAGATGCGGCTTAGTGTAGCACCGGGGCAGCCGTAACAGATTTTCGCTGGAAAAATTAACACCGCCCCAGCACGCAAATCCGGTCTATCAGTTACTGCACGCTATCTGATCACGCTTCCCTCGCACGCATCTCCGACCATCCGCTGATACCGTGCCAGAACACCGCTCACCTTCGATTCAGGAGGCTTCCACGACTTCTTTCGGGCATCCAGTTCATCAGGATCGACCATAAGATTCAGCACCCGATTCGGAATATCGATCTCGATCATATCGCCGTCCTGTACCAGCGCGATTGTGCCGCCAACTGCTGCCTCTGGTGACACATGCCCGATACAGGGTCCGCGTGTACCGCCTGAGAACCGCCCATCTGTTATCAGAGCGACCGAATCAATGAGCCCCATGCCCGCGATCGCTGATGTCGGGGATAACATCTCGCGCATGCCAGGACCTCCACTCGGACCCTCGTATCTGATGACAACCACATCTCCTGAAACGATTCTACGATTCATGATCGCTTCCATCGCATCCTCCTCGCTCTCAAATACCTTCGCCGGTCCGGTATGCTTGAGCATCTTCGGGTCAACCGCGATCTGCTTGACAACAGAACCATTCTGCGCAAGCGTCCCGTACAGGATGGCGATTCCGCCCTCAGGATGTCTCGGTTCATCAACGGTTGCGATGACCTCCCTGTTCGTCAGAGGGTTCACGATCACCACATCATTCAGATTCTCACCAAGCGTACGGGCGGTTACGGTGAGCGCATCAAGATCGATACCAGGATGATGCGACAGCCGTTCTATAATCGCGTAAACGCCGCCTGCCTGATCGAAATCAATCATAAAATGTTCTCCACCAGGGCGCAGATTGATGAGATGCGGCGTCTTCCGGCTGAGTTCATCAAACCGTGAGAGCGGGAGTGTGATGCCAAAATCGTGAGCGATCGCTGGCAGATGAAGTACTGTGTTCGTGCTGCCTCCGATTGCCATATCAACAGAGATCGCATTCTCAAATGCCTGTTCTGTTGCGATCCGGCGTGCTGTGATATTCTTATGAATGAGTTCCATGATCTGTCTGCCAGAATCCTTTGCGATGTGGATCTTCTTTGCATCGATGGCATGAGCGGTTGCGCAGCCAGGAAGACTCAAACCAAGTGCTTCGGTCATACACGCCATCGTGTTTGCTGTAAAGAGTCCTGAGCAGGATCCCGCACCAGGACACGCGATCGTTTCAAGATCGTAGATATCCTCCTGAGCGTTACCGACCGCCTCAAATACCGAGATCAGGTCTTCCCTGTGATCGCCGACAAATCCTGGCAGCATCGGACCGCCAGTGACCACAATCGCTGGTAGATCGAGACGCCCTGCTGCCATCAGATGGCCTGGCACGATCTTGTCGCATGACGGTATCAGCACCATGCCATCGAATGCATGAGCACGAACCATGATCTCGATGGAATCCGCAATCAATTCCCTTGACGGCATCGGATATCTCATGCCCTCATGGTTCATCGCTATGCCGTCACAGATTCCTATGGTGCTGAACTCGAATGGCACGCCTCCAGCCATACGTATGCCAGCTTTTACTGCTTCACTGATCTTATCAAGGTGGATATGCCCGGGAATGATATCATTCCACGAATTAACGACTGCTATGAAGGGCTTATCCATCTCAAAGTCCGTGATGCCTGTTGCTCTGAGCAATGCACGGTGAGGCGCTCGCCCGAGTCCTTTTTTGATACGATCGCTTCTCATTTCCATGTGTATGGTTATTGTGGTCGCAACATATAAATGGCTCTGTGGGGGTGGTTAATATCAAAAACCAGATACAAAAAAGGTATATGTCTGCAAGGAAACAGTACAGGATAGCGATATCGCCACTCTGGAAGTCACCAATAACGAGGCATACTATGACCACAAAATCAGAAAAACTCTATGAACAGGCAAGAAAAGTAATTCCTGGCGGAGTCAGCTCCCCGGTACGTGCAATCAAGCCATACCCGTTCTACACAGCATCTGCTCAAGGATCTATCCTCACAGACGTCGATTCCAATCGATACATCGATTACTGCATGGGCTACGGACCGCTGATCCTCGGACATGCACACCCGGCAGTCAGGAACGCAGTTACAGATCAACTCGAGCATGGCTGGTTGTACGGCACCCCGATCGAGGCGGAAGTGAAACTTGCATCGAAGATCACCTCCTTATATCCTGGTATTGAGATGCTGCGATTCGTATCCACCGGAACAGAGGCGACACAGAGCTGTTTACGTGCTGCTCGCGGATACACCGGCAAGAATAAGTTCCTGAAGATCGAGGGCGGATTTCATGGTGCGCATGATGCCGTTCTCGTAAAAGCAGGGTCAGGAGCGGCCACGCATGGTGTGCCAGACTCACTCGGCATCCCACCGGATTTCACGAAACACACGCTTCAGGTGCAGTACAACGATATCGAGGCGATGACCGAGGCGGTCGAATCGAACCGGGATGATCTTGCGGCAGTGATCATCGAACCGGTGCTTGGAAACGTTGGACCGATCCCTCCCGACGAAGGCTATCTGAAGGGTGTGCGCAAGGTTACAGAGGAGAACGATGTGCTGCTGATCTTCGATGAGGTCATCACCGGATTTCGGCTTGCACCTGGCGGCGCACAGGAATACTTCGGCATCGTTTCCGACATGACAACACTCGGAAAGATCATCGGCGGAGGATTCCCGATCGGTGTATTCGGCGGCAAAAAGGAGATTATGGAGATGATATCTCCTTCTGGCGGCGTGTATCAGGCAGGGACATTCAGCGGAAACCCGGTTTCCCTTGCATCCGGACTTGCGG
>Ga0190303_1000315_pt1 | contig 20009 bp, 24 predicted proteins | sample 48700701_MG_FD_161672 | JGI IMG/M metagenome (GOLD analysis project Ga0190303, IMG submission 161672) | Hydrothermal vent sediment bacterial communities from Southern Trench, Guaymas Basin, Mexico - 4870-07-0-1_MG | ecosystem: Environmental > Aquatic > Marine > Hydrothermal vents > Sediment ... | reverse complement strand
TGTGTTTTTTAAGGAAGTCCAGGCATATCTTCTGTTCATATGTCAGATTTTCGGTTTTTCTCTTCTTAAGACTGCCTAATGCCTTTGCTGCAGGCACATAAACTTCTGATATTTTTTTCATTTATTTATCACCTTAAGCATGCCTCAAATGTTCAGCTGTTGTTATTATGTTTTTTTTCATTCTCCCGTCCATTATTTCAACTATGTATGCCCTTCCTCTTTTTCCTGTGACCAGTCCATATTTGCCTTTAAACCTTGGATGAGGCATTCCTCTATGAGAGGATGATTCAATCTTTATTATGACTTTCTCCCCAGTTTTGAATTCTTCTAAAAACTGATTAACTGTAATTTTCCCCTTTTTCTTTAACTTATCTCTTGTTCTTCTCCTTGGTCCGCTTGTTCCTTTAGCCATATAAACACCTTAAACTTATTTAGAAATTCGTATATTTAAATTTGTTTTCCTGATTATAGAAAAATATTTATTGTGTTTTTGCCAAATTGCAGTTGGGTCTTTTTGAAGAAATGCCCGTTTTGTGGAAAAAACGTTAACGGTTTAGAGGAAGTTGATATAGAGTACCTACCTTCTCAGGATATTTTAAGGGGTTTTGTTGAGGAAAGGTTTCATAGAAAGCCCTCAAGTGTGATGTATTGTTGCAGCAAATGTTCCAGAGAAATTTGGAGTCATTACAAGTCTCATATTAAAACACCAGAGAAGATAGAAGGAATATATTTAATATGAGTGTTGGCATCTCTAACCCTTTACATAGTTCTCTTTTTTATGCACTTTAACGACATCCAGCTCTGTGACTTCTGCCGGGTTTCTCAAAATTTCAGAAACAGACGGGTATGTTCTTCCTTTGTCACCGGATACGAGCTCTTTTATGTACGTTCCAGCTTCTGTTGTTAATGTAAGCTCAATTTTTTTATTTCCAATTTTTTTCCATTTTATGTCTTTTACAACCCTTTTTCTGAGCTTGTCTGCCCTTCTGTGCAAAACCCTTTGCGGGGTTTCCTGATAAATCATTTTATTTTTCAGGATTGAGAGCTTTTTTAAGTCTTTATTGTCAATTTTTTCCTTTAATTTAACCACGGTCCTGTACGTTTTTTCAGGCCTTGATGATTTTATCCTTTCCACAACTTCCGAACCAACAACCTTGAGTTTTCTTATCTCAACTTTCTTGGTTTTCTTTACATCTTCTCTTAGTTTCTTAAGGTCTATTTTCCTTTTTTTAGGCTCTAAAATTTCCAATACAAATGGTCTCCAGCCGAGGCATCTTGCGTCTATGTCTTCTCTTCCGCATCCATGGAATTTGTGCCCTGAGCCGCCAATCTGTTTCATCAGGGGCCTTGCTATTATCTGCTCTATTGAATTTTTGTACTTGCCTGATGGCCATTTGGTCTGCGGTATGTTTCTGACAAACTTGTTGTATTCCCCATAAAGGTACAAGGAGTTTATGCTTAAATCAACATCTTTTTTTCTCAAGTTCAGTGTTACAACAACTTCCGGCTTTTTGAATTCTACCGGCTTTTTAAATCTTTTTTCAAGCTCTTTTCCCATCAATCTGTTTAGTTCTGATTTTATTGGTTCGCACCATTCAATTCCAGCATTTTCCCATATCCATTCTTCTGTGCCAACTAATTTTTTTGTTAGTTTTGTGCCCACAAGAAAATTGTTGAATTCAATTTTTTTGAGTTTTTTTTCTGCAATTTTTACATATTTATCAAGTTCTTCAAAGAGGTTTTTGCATACTACACATGTTTTTTTGTTGTCTGTTTTTTTGATTTCCTTAAACCTTAGTTTGAATCCTTCAAAATTTGACAGGTCCACTCCAATCTTTTCTCCAGAATCCAGTGATATGGCAACGAAGCTTCTTATAATTTTACCTCTTTCAGAATTCTCGTATCCCTGAAGAAGCTGTGCAAACTGCCTGCCAAGGCAGTGGTCACAAACATACCCAAGATTGAGTATTCTCTTGGCTTTCTCCAGTACAGTAGACTTTTCCATGAATATCACTACGTTTTGTAATATAAAAAGAATTCATATTTCTTTTGGTTCTTCATAAATGCGCTTATATATTTCACAATTTTCATAGTTCAGCACGCATCTTTCGCGGGATTTTTCTCCGCCACACAAGCCTGTTGCATATCCCTTACAGCATTTTATCAAGTATTTTCCCTCTTTTATAAAAGACTCCCCATTAGACATATACATCGACTAACATAGTTCATTTTTTTAACTATATAAATATTACTTATAAGAAGTAACTGTAATTATATAACATATGTGTAAGTTTAATAAACCATCAAGTACATATAATTGTTATGTCTAATTTAAGTAAATCCCGTGAACTGAAGCTGAGAGACCTGCTAATCAGCAAGGTTAAAAGCGGTGAAATAATATGCCCAATAGGCAAAAACGATTGTATAAACTGCAAGTATTTGCGAGTTTGTGCTTCTAAACTTGAAGAGGAGTGATCCTATATGAAAGATAACGATTTTGTTGAAAAGTCAGAGGAATTTATGATAGATTGCTTTGAAAGCAGCAACCTTCCCAAAGTAATAGCTGAAGGTATGATAAGGCACCTGCTTCAAACGAGAGAGTATTTGCTTGAGCTTACTGAAGGGACCAGTAGAGATACCACTCCCCTTGAAATAGCAGCGCTTCTTCATGGCATAGAAAGAGCTTTCAGAAAAGGGGAGGGCTACAGGAATCTTATAGGAAAAAAACATGAGGACAGGAGTGCTGCAATAGCCAAAGATTTTTTAGAAAAGAAAAAGGCACCAAAATCTTTGATAAAAAAGACTGTCAGCTTGATAGAAAAACACGAAACTGCGCCAACCAAAGAATCTAAACTGCTCAGAGAGGCAGACAACTTGTCTTTTTTGGAAAACACCCTGCCAATCTGGTTTGAAGCCAGATTGTGGATGGGAGAGAACAAGGAAGAGATAATAGAGTCGTGTAAAAAGATAGTGAATTCAAAATACAGGCAAATAAAATCAAAGAAAGGCAGGGAAATAGGGACGCGTTTTTACAGGAAGTGGATGCACTGGCTTGAGCAGAAAAAAGAGAATTTGTGAATTATTCTTTATCGTATGGTTCCACTTTAAACCCATATTTCTCTCCAATTATTTCAATTTCTTTTACTTTTTCAGGCCCTATACTGTCGGGGCGTATCTTTCTTTCTTCAAGATATATTGTTAAAAAACCAACTCCTTTATCCCAAGGCACAGTAGCATAAATTGGCTCTTTTGTATCAATTTCATATTCTATTTCCTTTCTAAGATCACTTGTTTCTGTACTTACATTCAATTTGTTCCCGTCTGCTTCTATAATTCTACCCTTACCAGCAAACTTAAATTCAGCTATAACATCATTACATCCAATTTTCATAAGCATTTCTTTAATATTTTCAAGTTCGTCCATCCTCTTTCACCTGTTAATATAATGGAACCAAAAATATTTAAGCCCGGTTGCAGTAAACTTTTATAAATATATGAAACCAGTTCTTTTCTATGGAAGTTAGCATAGCATTTGTTCTCGTGGCAGCCATAATTGGTATAGGTTTTTTCTCAAATTATTTTTTCAAAAAGACAAGAATACCGGACATAATATGGCTAATCCTTTTTGGAGTTGTAATAGGACCTATTTTTGGAATAATTAGATCCGATACACTAATGGACTATTTTCCCTTATTTTCAGCATTGGCACTTTTGACAATACTTTTTGAAGGTGGGTCATCCATAAAAATATACAAGCTGATAAGGGAGTCCGGAGATGTGTTTCTTCTAACAACATTGGGATTTGTCCTGTCAATGTCTGTAGTTGGCATTATAACACATTTCATGTTCGGACTCAACTGGATAGTTTCTATGCTTCTTGGTGCAATAGTTGGGGGAACCAGTTCGGCAATAGTTATACCTACAATGGAGAACCTGGAAGAGCTAAAGAAAATAAAAAAAGAATCTTCTCTCATACTTAAGATGGAATCTGTTCTTACAGACCCAATAGTTATTATAGTTAGTTTGGTGCTTATTCAAACTCTTGCACTTTCCCCTGGAATAAATGCAGGTTATGTTATTCTAACAAAAATTATAAGTCTTTTGTCAATATCACTCGTTATAGGGTTTGTGGCTGGAGTTGTTTGGGGAAGTATATGGCACAAATTTTTTAAATATAAATATCACTATATGCTGACCATAGGTTTTTTATTTTTGTTATATGTACTTTCAGAGTTTATTGGAGGAAGTGGAGCAATAACATCATTCATGATTGGGCTCGTGCTCGGAAACATAAGCGATGTTAAGAAAATGCTGAAGATAAGGCATATACTTGCTGGGCTCAACAGGGAAACAAGGGTCTTTAATTCTTATATAACTTTTTTTGTTAGGACGTTTTTCTTCACATTGATAGGTCTTATGATAACCATGTCAAGGTTGGATTTGATTGGCTATGGTGTCTTGATATCTCTCATATTGCTTGGTTTGAGGTACTTGGCTGTTAAAATAGTTATGTTCAGGAAGAATCTCAAAGAGAATGAATTAATAACAATGACTTTAATATATCCGAGAGGTCTTGCGGCAGCTGTTTTAGCTTCGTTGCCTTTTGTGCAATACAAGATACCGGGAACAGAAATCTTTACAGAAATAGTTTTCACAGTAATTATAACAACTGTGATAATATCCACAATCGGCTTGGCTATATTTGAGAAAAAATTTAATGAAAAATAAAATTACTTCACAGAGAACATTTCAACAAAATTTTCTATTAATTCTTTGCTTCTTTCTTCAATCTTTTCCAATACTTTATCAAATTTTCCGAGTTCTGTTAGTTTCTTTTCCATTCTTTTTGCCATCTCAACATTTTCTGTTCCTTCAGCATATACTGATATTTCATAGGGATTTTCAAGATTCTCTAGCAGAAGAACCCCTTCTCTGATTTTATACACTTGTGCAATCCCAGTTCCAAAAATTGGATTTATATCTAGTTGATTTATGGCATTTTCTATGTAACTACCTTCTTTATATCTTATATTAAATGAATAATTAACGTTGTTCATTCTGATCACCTAGAAATTCATAAAATATATATGCAGTAAAAAATTTAAATTTTACTTACATTCCAAGTTGTTTCAAGACTCCAAAACCTCTTTTCCCTGGTTTCATCATCTTCATAACTTTTTTGCTTTGTTTGTAAAGTTTGAGTAGCTCACGGACTTCAGATTCAGTGCATCCAGAACCCTTGGCTATTCTCCTAACTCTTGAGCCGTTTATGATTGACGGGTCCTGCCTCTCTTCAGGTGTCATTGAATCCATTATAAATTTAAAATGTTTTAATTTTTCTTCCTGAACGTTCATATCAGGGACTTTTCCCATTGCCTTTATTTTTGAAAATCCGGGTATCATGCTTGCCACCTGGGAGAGTGGCCCCATTTTTTGAACCTGCTCTATTTGCTCATAAAATTCATCCAAGGTGAATTTTCCGGATACTACTTTTTTGGCGGTTTCGTCCGCACCAACTTCCTTTGCCTTTTCCAGAAGTGTTTTCAGGTCTCCGAAGCCAATCATTCTTGATATGAACCTTTCCGGGTCAAATTTTTCCAAGGCATCAAGTTTCTCACCTGTTCCTATAAGCTTCACTGGTGCTCCTGTTGCTGCGCATGCGCTCAGGGCACCTCCTCCTTTTGCAGTTCCGTCCATTTTGGTTACTATAACTCCAGTGATTCCAAGTGCATCCCGAAAGCTTTTTGCCTGAGCTTCTGCCTGCTGTCCGAGGTCTGCAGGGATGACAAGTATTTTTTCCTCAGGCTGCAGGATGCTGTTTAGCCTTTTTACCTCATCAATCATTTCCTTATTCAGAGCGTCTCTTCCAGAGGAGTCTACAATCTTAACATCGTATTTTTCTGCTTTTTTAAGCGACTCTTTTAAAACTTTGGAAGAGTTCTTTTCTTTTGGATTTCCAAAAACAGGAACATTTATCTGCTCTCCTATCTGCTTAAGCTGTTCATATGCAGCGGGCCTGAAAGTGTCGCAGGCTATCATGCATGGTTTCAGCCCCTTCTTTTTGTAAAATAATGCAAGTTTTCCCACGGTTGTGGTTTTTCCAGAGCCGAACAGGCCGACGAGCAGAATTTTTGTGGGTTTCAGTGGCATCTCCGAACTTTTTCCACCAAGAAATTTCACAAGTTCCTCATAAACTATGTTTACTACGTGTTCTTTTTGCGTTAATCCTGTTGGTGGCTTTTCATTCAAGGCGCGGTCCTTTATAGTTTTTGTCAGCTCAAAAACTAGCTTGACATTTACGTCTGATTGTAGAAGCGCGCGCTGTATGTCCCTACTCAGCTCTTCCAAAAGCTCTTTATCCACGAAACCTCTTCCAGTGATTTTCCTAAGGGTTCCCTTAAGTGCGGAGCCCAGTTTTTCCAAAACCATAATAACACCTATAGACAACAGATATTTAAGATTTAGGACTTTATTAATATATTATGGACAGTGATTTTGTTCCGGTTGAAACATTTACCTACGAAACTATTTGAATTGATTTCTGAGAATTATGGAGAATATATGTCAGTCTTTTTTCAAGGCGAATGGGATAGAAGGAACATTACACCAAAAGAGAATCTTTTAATTATCGTTCAATCCACCAGTTGTGGCATTTTTGCTCTTTTTTATACATTTTCAGGTCTTCTAAAGTGCAAGAATATAAAGCTCTCCCGCCGCCACCAGAATCAGAAGCTATAAACTGATCAGGATAAAGTATTACAGTTGTTTTATGCATAAAATCTTCTTCCGTGTGTCCCATAAGTCTTTTTCCATCCCAATTAAAATTCTCAACAATTCCATCAATGTACTGTGCTTCTTTTTTCAGTCTTTCGTCTGTCAGTTTTAAAAAGCTTAATCTAGTTAATTGCCCTATATTTTCTTCATACACCAACTCACCAAACTTGAACGCTCTGTAATCATTTTTTTCTATTTTAAATTCTTTCTTAGAACTTGGCTCAAGACCGGTTTCTCCCTTTATGTGGTCCTTTATCCTTTTCAGTTCTTCATTCAAATCTTTGACAAGATACATACCCTTAGAAGGGCCTAACTTTATTGTTGTGTAAAATTTTTCATCAGGACTCTTTGTATATAATCCATTGTAATTAGACATGCTGTAATATCCCCAGTCAAGAGGCTTCAGAAGATTGTGCAGGGCTTCAGCATTATCCGTCAGCGATGCATAATACTTTTCTCCTTCAGATTTTCCATATTTTATATAAAATTCTATGCTAGAGGAAATGTCTTTAATAATTTCATCTTCTGGGCGTGTATCATAAGACTTTACCGTAATCCACCTAGAAGCCATGCCCGTTGATTTGTCTTGAGCCCAGAGAAAATTATCGTCCTTATGTTCTTTATTTTCTCTAATGACGACATTCATATTTTCATTTGAGTATATTTCTTCAATAGATTGTGGAAACAACCACCCTCTCTCAAAGGCAAAAAGACGCGGTTTCTTTTCACCTTTATATTTGGGTTTGTCATTTACAAGGGCAAATCTTTCTCCTCTTTCCATCCATTTTGTACCAATTAGTTCTTCCTGAAAAACCTGAATTATTTCTTTTTTTGTTTTTTCATCCACGTTTCACACCTGATTTAAATTTTATTATAAAACTATTTATATCTGAATTTTACTCCCTGGAAGTTATTTATTCTCACTGATATAATACATTATTATGCGCATTATTGGCATAGACCTTGCTGGGCTTGAAACAAATGAAACTGGATTCTGTGTTCTTGATGTTACAGATACAGAAGAGAAGGATAAGATTCAGGTTAAGCGGCTTTTATATGACAGGGAAATCCTTAACGAAATAGAAGAAAAAAATTCTGAAAAGAAGATAGATGTTATAGCAATAGATGCTCCTTTTGCTTTTCCAAAAAATGGCCTTTACCGTTCTGGAGAGATAAAACTCATGAACAGGGGATTCAAACCCCTCTCACCTTTGTTTCCGGGCATGAAGCCTTTGACAAGAAGGGCAGAGATGCTTGTTAAAATTCTGAGAAATAAAGGTTTTAACGTGATAGAAGTTTTCTCAAAGGCTTCTGAGAAGATTTTTGGCTTGGATAGGAGCAAGGCCGCGAACAAGGATGAATATGATGCACTGGTATGCGCCTTAACCGGGAAAGAATACTTAAAAGGAAAGTATGAAGACCTGGATGGAATAATAATACCAAAGTAATTTCTTACAAGTGATATAACAATAATATAAATATTTATTATTTTACCATAAAAATAGATAGAATGTCTGACAAAAAAATTCTTGTAAATGGTATGGGAACAGTTGGTTCTAGAATCTCTAGGATTGCATTAAGTTTGGGTGTAGATGTTGCTGGAGTAAAAAGAACTGCTGATTTAGATGATATAAAAACTCAAGAATTGATTCAACTCTATGAAGATTTTAAGGATAATTCTGCAGAGTTGAGCATTTACCTAACTCCTGGAGATGACTATAATTCAAGAAAAAAATCCTTTGATGAAATTGGAATAGAAGTTGCTTCCTTTGGTGATTTGGATTTTGGAGAAATAGGATACATAGTTGATGCAACTCCCAAACATTCTGAAATAAAAAACTATAATGACATTTACAGGAAACATCCTGAAATAAATTTCATGATTCAGGGTGGTGGTGAGGAGAACATAACCAAGGCTGGTTTTGGAGACAAACCACATATTTATCTCAGTGCGCCCAATGCTACAGGTTCCCTATATTTTGATGAGATGGCCCAAAACAATATAAAACAAGTGTCATGTAATACAACTTTTGGGGCAACTGCGCTCGGATTGATTCTTGGCGTGGAAAACCCTGAAAATGTTGACAATGTATACGGTGTTTTTGTAAGGAGACAAAGAGATCCCGGAACAAAGAAAAATGAAAAATTGAAAATAGGTCCAGAAACAAAATTCGGATCTCACCACGGTGAAGATATAGAAAAGGTTTTAGAGCAACTTGGCGGAAGCATATCTCCTACAATTGCCTTGAAATGTCCTTGGGAGCACTTTCATGAAACAATTATTACTGTAGATTTTAAAGACTCTTACGATTACGATAAAATAATATCAGAGTTTAAAAGATATCCAAGAGCAGTTTTGCTGGAGGGAGACTTTGATATGGAAGATGTTATAGAAAGGGTGAGCGATTTGCAAATACCAGATGGAGACAGTTTATTCCCATTATATCATTTAAGAAAAATCAATGAAAGAAGAATTGAAATAGTGGGCCTCACTCCACAAAGGAGTATTGTCGCTCCAAGTGCTTCAGACATGATAGTCAAGAAAGTTCTGAAACCAAATGCAACGTGGGAGGAATCTTTCAATTACACAAATGACAATGCCAAATGGCATGGCTATAAGTTTCACACTTTAAAAAAGAATTTGGAAAACAAACTCAAACCAAAAATATAAAATCAAATGGTAATGGAGTGTTTTCCTCCTCTTTTATCTTCTACTTCAAGTCCTATGTCTGCATTGCCTAAATTAACTATATCTATTTTCTCTTCATCTCTTTTTACCAGTGATTGCATTCTCGAAAAAGCACGTGAACATAGTACCCCAGTTTGATATCCTCTGATCTCGCCATCTTTTATTCTTTCTATTACTATCTCTCCTGAAAGTTGAGTTTCTGGCTCTCTTCCAATTACATATGTTTTATCTTTACTAAAGAGAGAAGAATATCTCCGATTATGGTATGGGGTTGGGTATGTAAATGATGGATCTGAATCTTCGTAGATTATAGCACCGTGGATTGTAGCAATATCAGTTTCCCTATCTATTTGTTCATCGCTTTTTATTTCAATGCTGGATAAGGAATCTATTTTAACCGAGGCCTTTCTCCAAGGTCTATATTTTATTGGGTATTCTGGTGGAACTCTTAGGCTATCTTTATATTTTTTTAAAAAGTCAATTAATTCTTGTGTTTCTTCATTACCAACTTTTCTAACTTCAACGTTAGGCACATTCATTTGATCACCATGTTACTATACAATAGTGGTTACTAATATATAAAGGTTACGTTTTTATAGGAAAAATTACATTATTATAGTGTGAAATGGGAAATTGTTTTTCTAATGTTAGTTTTGCTTACAGCAGGTTGTGTAGGCGATAAAGAAAAAACAAATGTGGGAGGTGTTGAAAGTATGGATTTGTCTGGAAAAAACATTTTGATGATTATAGCCCCGGAGAATTTCAGGGATGAGGAGCTCTTGGAGCCAAAGAAAGTTTTTGAAGATTACGGCGCTTCTGTAACCATTGCGTCAAGGGGAGTAGATAGTGCAAGAGGCATGCTTGGCGCTATCGTGACAGTGGATGAAGATATAAGTATGGTTGATGTAGATGATTTCGATGCCGTTGTTTTTGTAGGCGGCTCTGGCGCATCAGTTTATTTTCAAGATGAAGAAGTTTTAAACCTGGCAAAAGAATCTTATGAAAAGGGGAAAGTTATTGGTGCAATATGCATAGCACCGTCAATACTTGCGAATGCTGGATTATTAGATTCTAAGAAGGTAACTTCTTTTCCGTCAGAAAAAGAGAATTTGGAAGCACATGGTGCAGAATACACCGGAGCAGATGTTGAGCAGGATGAAAAAATAATAACCGGTGTCGGTCCCCACGCAGCGACAGAATTTGGATTAAAAATCACCGAAGCTTTGAGTCAGGAATAGATTCCAGTAACTTCTTTTCCCTTTTTTGAGTATTCAGAGTTTTGAAGATTTCATCTTTTTTTGACAAATTCTTTTGCTTCAGCTTCATTAATCTTTTGAATGAATTTTATTTAAGTTTTATATAATCACTTTCGGAAATTATTTCTATGAAAAAAATAATTTTTGCAGTTTTGTTTTTTTTAGTTTTTGTTTCCTTGGCCAAGGCAGACGAGTTTAATCCCCAGGAAGTTGGGTACCTGGAGGCAGATGTAAACTTTTATTCCTTTGTTGAGACAAACGAAAAACTTGACGAATTAAATTATTCCCTTTACATAATTCCTGAAGATTATTCCAGCCTGCAAATTGTCTCTTCAACCTCGCCAGAATATTCAATAAAAAAAGATGACTATGGAAACAATATGCTTGTTTTTTACTGGAGAGATTTCACACCACAGAATTATGAAGTTAAGATGAAAATCAGAAACTATGCAAAATTTTCTGCTCCACAGAGGACACATTTCCCTTACAATCCGCCCAAAGAAACATGGGAATATCTTTCTGAGGGAAATCACTCCGTGATATCTGACGAGATAAGAAATTTTGCAATAAACCTGACCAAAGACAGCAAGGACAGTTTTGATGCAGTGACAAAAATTTCATCCTGGATTTATTTTAATCTGAAATATGACTCAAACTATTCCCAAATGTCTCTTCCTTCTGACTGGGTTTTTGAAAACAGAAAGGGAACCTGTGATGAGTTTACAAACCTCTTTATATCAATGTCAAGGTCTGTGGGAATCCCTTCAAGGTATGTTGCCGGGGTTGTCTACAGCAAGGGCGGTTGGGGTTATCATGCATGGGCAGAAGTGTATTTGGGTGAGTGGGTTCCGGTGGACCCAACATGGAATGAGATAGGATGGATAGATGCCACCCACATAAAACTTGGAAACTTCATGGACGGGAGTGATGTAAGAGTTAGTGCCGAATACCTTTCAACTAGAAAAGCTATTGTCAGGATTAGCCAGCCATCTGTGATTGTTAAGATAGATAAAACCAGAAAGATAGAAAAAAAATTCACGACTACCATAGACACTTATCCCCATACAATAGGTAAAGATGATTACTCCATAGTCTCAGTTAAGATAGAGACGAAAAGTCAGGGATGCCTGGCGACTGCCATAAAAATAAAACCAAGAGTTGATGAAAGCGGAAACCCCATAGTTTCTGTTTATGGCAATAGATTAATTTCCATTTGCCCTGGTGAAACAAAAGAATATCATTTTATTGTGAAATCAAGGGAAAATCTAAATGAAAATTACAAGTACTACAATCTGGCGGACATTTACACTTTTCTGGGCGACGAGAATGTAATAGATTTGGAGATAGACCCCAGGGAAAAGAAAGACTCTTTTTTAGACCTGGACTTGGATAAACAGGTAGTTGAAATTGGGGATAAAATAAACTACTTTGTTTCATCAGATTCAGAATATAAGGTGTATTCAGATTTGCCTATAGGTGGGAATGCCATAGCGGCAGATGAAACAGGCGAACATTATATAATGGCAATCACAAAAGATGGAAATCTCATCAAGAAAAATATTTTGGTTGAGAACACCCTCAATTTCAAGATAAAAGAAATAAAAAAGCCAAAAAGAGTAACTTGTGGGGAAATTTTTAACGTGTCCTTTATTATAGAAAACCTAAGAGAGAACTACTTTGAAATAAACGTGAACACAAGCAGTGAACTTGAAAAAATACATCCAATAAAGGAGCGTATAGAAAAAGAAAAGAAAATCACACTCAGTACAAAGGTAATTGAAAACTGTACAGGCGATGACCAGTTCCTAAACATAAATGTAAACAGCCAGAGAATATTTGAGAAGATACACGTGGAAAAGCCAAAAAGGAAGTGGAGCTTCATACAGGATATTATAGATTTTATTACGGGTCTTTTTCGAATTCAGCTGAAATAAAATTTGTCAATGAGCGCTTCAGGAAATTTCAATTCTTTCATTTTTCTTGCAAGTGAGTCCACATCATAACTAACTCTTCTGAAGTTTATTTCCATGTTTTCAAGGTCCACGAAAACATAGCAAGCCCGGGGATTTTCGTCCTTTGGCAAACCCACAGAACCGGCATTGATTATATATTTTCCATAAAGTTCCTTTACAAAAGGTATATGCGTCTGCCCACAAACTATTATGTCCGCTCCAGTATCCTGAAAGTATTTTTCCATTTTTTCTAGAGATTCCAGCTTGCTTATTCTTCCGTTAAGATGATTTTCAGGAGACCCATGAACAAGAAATATTTTAAAGCCCTGAATTTTGATTGCTTTGTAATCATCCAGAAAATCCAGAAAATCAATGTTGTCATCAGTCAATACCTTTCTCGTCCACTTTATTGATTCTATCTCCATTCCGTCAAAACCTTTGAATTTTTCATCTACGACAGCTTGATCAATTGAGCCCTTTACTGATATGAAATTTTTTAAGTTTTTCAAGGCGTTTATTGTTTCATTTGGATAGGGGCCAAGTCCGACCAAATCACCTGCACAAAGAATATAATCGACTGTTCCAAAGTTATGCTTCAAGTCCCTGAAGACAGCTTCCAATGCTGTCAGGTTTGCGTGTATATCAGAAATAATCATCAATCGCATAATTAATATAAGTGAAAGGGAATTTAAATTTATTTATGAATTTAAAAGAGGCGCTAAAAGGAAAGCTTACTCAAAATGAGCTAAATACTGTGGTAAAATCCTTTGACATAATTGGCTCCAGGGAAAAAGCAGTTGCCATTATTGAGATTCCGGAAGAATTAAAATCCAAGGAAAAAATAATTGGTGAGGCTATATTAAAGATTCACAAAAATGTCAAATCTGTTCTGAAACAAGCTTCCCCAAGACAGGGAAAGCTGAGGCTGAGAAAATACAGTCTGGTTGTTGGGGATAAAAATACAGAGGTAATTCATAAGGAATCTGGGTGCAGATTCTTGCTAGACCCAAAAAAGGTTTATTTCTCAGTAAGAGAGGGCTCTGAAAGGTTGCGAATAGCAAAAAAAGTCAAGAATGGAGAAAAGATACTGGTCATGTTCGGGGGCGTTGCACCCTTTCCTGTAGTTATAGCAAGAAAGACAAGTGCAAATAAAATCTATTCTGTGGAGTTGAACAAAAAGGCACATGAATATGCAATAAAAAATATTATGCTCAACAAGGTTGAAAATAGGATTGTTCCAGTTTTTGGAGACGTCAGGGAAGTCTGCCCCGTCCTTGGCGAGAAATTTGACAGGATAGTGATGCCTCTACCGGAAAGGGCATACGAATTTTTGGATGTGGCTTTTTCCTGTTCTAAGAAAGGAACAATAATTCACCTCTACGGCATAAGCGAGGAAAAAAACCTTTTCAAGGATTTGGAAGAAAAAATAAAAACAATTCCAGAGGGGGTAAAATACAAAATAATTGAAAAAAGGAAGGTGCTTCCATATGGACCGAGAAAATGGAAAGTATGCTTGGATATAAAAGTTTTGTGAGATTACATTATTTTTACATCCAGAACCCAGTGATATTTTCTTGGCGCCCACGACTTCACTTTTGTTTTTTTCAAGACTTTTCCATAATTTTTGACATCTTCTTCAAGTTGTTTTGGCTTTTCGTCATCTATTCCATGATAGTGTATAATGCCGTTGGGATTTACAATTTCCAAAGCCTTGGGCAGGTATTTCTTGGATGAAGGCAGAAGTCCCATCAAAACCCTGTCTGCTTTTTCTTTTATTTTGACTTTAGAACAATCTCCTAAGATAGGATTTATATTTTTTATTTTGTTCAATTTTATGTTTTCAAGAAGGAACTTGTAAGATGTGGGATTTATTTCTATTGAATAAATTTTTTTCGCCTTGGAATAAGCTCCCAGAGGTATAGAAAAATAGCCAATTCCCGCAAACATGTCAACTACGACTTCTCCGGGCTTGACCAATCCTACAATTCTCATCCTTTCCCTATGGTTGCCCTTTGACCACATTATCTTTGCTACATCCAGCTTGAAAAAACACCCATGTTCCTTGTGAATGGTTTCTGTTCCATTACCTGCCAATTTTTTCAATTTCGGTCGCCGGAATTCACCTTCTATGCTTCCTGCCCTATACATAACTGTTTTCGTGTCTGGAATTTCCTTTAAGAGTTTTTCTGCAAGTTCTTTGTCTTTTTTGCTCAAAATAATAACTTGCCCTATTTTCTGGTAGCGCATAAAAATAACCCATTAAAATATATATTTAAGCATATGAATAGAATTAATTTATGGTGGAATAGGCTGGGTGATTAGGGGCCACCTGTAAGCCCAAGTCCTCTTTAGGGTAGCCGAAAAGCCTGGAGAGGCTTGTTGGTATTGTGGACCCATCTTTCCAACTGCGAAGTTCCGTCCCCTAGGATTGGTGCTCTTGTGAACCGGGCCAGGATCGGGAGATAGGAAACTGGCGTATATGAAGTCTACGTCTGTGCAACCTACTCGATATAGCAGCCCTAAGCAGGAGTTTCCAATGTTTAGGGGTCATCGGAATGGAGGAGGATAGGTGGATTCATCCACAATGTCATTCAAGTCCATCCAGGTGAATTCCACCGCTAAAACACCAGTGGTTGTTATGAAAGAAAATATTGTTTTTATTTTGATTGTGCTTGTCATATTCTCTTTTGGGTTTGCTTTTGGAATAGCTTTTCAAGAGCCGGTTGCGAGTGAAGGAAATGAAGAGTGTATTGAAGAGGTAAAAGACATACCGTTTGAAAATTACAATATTTTTTCTGAAGTTAAGACAAAATTGGTTGCAGTTGACAGCGAAGGCAATGGCGTTGTGACAAACCTGACTGTTAGGGCAGTTCCTGGTAATGGAAGGGTATTGGTTGATGTAGAATCACTTTTGTTCTGGATAGACACACAGCAGTCAATACAAACAGCCAAAGAAGTTGCTGAAAATTACATTGGTGAAGAATCTAAAAATTTGGACTTGACATATACCATAGGTATACCAAACACCACGCTGGTTGGCGGGCCGAGTGCTGGTGCAGCATTTACAATAGCAACAATAGCCGCATTGGAAAACAAAACTCTTAGAAATGATACTGTAATAACAGGAACTATAGAGCCAGATGGAAAAATAGGTAAGGTCGGGGGAATACTTGCAAAAGGTAAAGCCGTGAAGGATGCAGGATACAAGTATTTTTTGATACCAAAAGGTCAGGGAGAATATATTGAATATAAAAAAATTCAAAGTTGTGAAAAACACGGTTATCTGAAAGTTTGTAGCATAAATTACGAGCCTGTTGAAATCGATGTTGAAAAAGAGTTGGGAATAGATGTAATTGAAGTGTCATCTATAAACGATGCTGTTAAATATTTTTTAGAGTGATTTTATGATAATTCTTCTTGGCACGTCGCACATAGCACCAGAAAGTATTAAGAGGATAAAAAAGGCGATAAAGGATGAGAACCCCGATTGTGTTGCTGTGGAGCTTGATCCAATGAGATATAATGCTCTAAAATCTGGTGAAACCACCAGTCCTCCCGGTTTTTTTCTAAAATTTTTGTCGTGGCTTCAAAAAGAACTTGGAAAAATGACTGGAATATTTCCAGGGCAGGAAATGTTTGAATCAGTGAAAATTTCCAGGGAAAATAATATTCCGGTGTGCCTTATAGACCAGGATTTTTATATAACCATGAACGATATAAACAAAATTCCCTTATGGGAGAAAATTAGGCTGTTTACATTTACAATGTTCAGTGGCATTGGAACCAAAAAGATAGACCTGAAAAAAGTCCCGTCCGAAGAAGTTGTCAATGAAGCAATCAAATATCTTAAAATTAAATTTCCATTTATATACAGAATACTTGTGCTAAAGAGAAACAGGTTCATGTCTAAAATGATAAAAGAGCTTGGAAAAAACCACAAGAAAATACTTGTTGTTGTGGGAGCCGGGCATGTCAATGGGCTTAAAAAGCTATTAAAAGGTGAAAAAATAAAGATAATATAGGTGAATATATGTACACAGAGAGAGAGATAAGGGATTTATTCATTTCTACGATAGTTATTGGTTTCATTTTCTCTCTTTCAAACCTTACTCTTCCTAATCTTATAGCGTCTATTATAATAGTTGCTATAACTTTTGTGCTGCATGAGCTTGCCCATAGAAATGTAGCAAGAAAATTTGGAGCTTATGCTGAATACAGGCTTTGGCCGTCTGGACTCTTATTTGCGTTGATATTAGGCATAATAAGTGGCGGAAGGGTTATATTTGCAGCACCTGGTGCTGTATATATCTCAGCCCTGAAATTTTCAAGATGGAGAAGCGAGTACACTACCATAAAAAATGAGGAGTATGGTGTCATATCAATTGCAGGCCCTCTGACTAATCTTTTTATAGCACTTGGATTTTTGTTTTTAAATTCAGTTTACCCATGGGGATTCTTTTGGATGGGGGCATCAATAAACATATTTATAGCGTTTTTCAACCTTTTGCCTTTTCCCCCATTAGACGGCTACAAGGTTATGAGATGGGACAGAAAGACATGGTTGGCCATTTTTATCGTTTCCATGATAGGTTGGATTGGAATGTCCCTCTTCTAAAGTTTTTATTTCTGTAGATTAAAATAAAATACATGGAGCTCTTGTACGACATCATAACATTAATTTTTGTCATAGTATTTGGCTATTGGTCAAGGGAGGAAAAAGAAAATTTCACATTTACAATCATAATATTGATTGTTTCTGGATTACTGATGGGCATTTTTTTAAATGATATGGAAATTTATGGAATTTTATTTTTAATAGGGTTTGTAGTTGATAGGGCTTATATCAGATATAAATGGCCAGAAGGCAAGAAGCCAAAATCATATGGATATAAGCTAGGAAGGGATTGGTTTGACAGAATTTTTGCAACTCTGATAATTGTCCTATCTGTGGATATGGTTTCCAAAACGGCATCTGTTCACTACAGTTTCATTGTTTTCTTTTTAGGTATTGTTGCATCCTGCCTTTTAAAAGATATTGAGAATATAAAAAATTTTCTGGGAATGAAGTGAATTATAATTTATCTTTGTTAATGACATTCTTCTATTTGGGATACTCCCTTAAAGATTTTCTAATTTCCCTTAAGAAATAACCAAACTCTTCACTATTCGATGTTTCTTCTGATATATCTTCTATAATAAAATTAATTGTTACACGACCCATATTATCACAATAACAATAAAGGAAAAGAAGCTTAAATACTTATATAAAAATGGAAAAATATTAATTTAATTTTATATTTAATCCCTCCTAATTCTAATCATGCCTTTGAATGAAATTGTTGTCGGAAGAGATGCGATTGACCTTGAAAAATACGGAACAAAAGGAACCATTTACTTGGGCAGGCATCTTGTTGGAAAGGGAGAAAATGCCCATATGACGAATCCCATAAGATTTGATGTTTCAAGGCCGCATGTGATGTTAATATGTGGGAAAAGAGGTTCCGGAAAATCTTATTCCGGATGTGTAATAGCCGAAGAAGTTCTGAAGCTCCCGGATGAAATAAAGAACAATCTTTCCATCTTAATGATAGATACACAGGGAATTTTTTGGTCCATGAAGAATCCAAACGAAAGGCAGATGGAGCTTTTGGATAAATGGGGATTAAAGCCGTCTTCTTTTAAAGTGGAAGTCTATATACCAAAAGGGTTTGAAGAACAGTTCAAAAAAGAAAACATACCTTACGACAAAGTTTTTAACATAAGACCATCTGAACTAACCTCAGAGGATTGGCTGCTTTCATTCAATATTTCAATGATAGAACCCTCTGGAATTTTATTGGACAGATGCATAAGAAGAATAAAGAAAACCGGGAAAAATTATTCCATAAATGATATAGTTGATGTAATTACAGAAGATTCTGAAGCAGAGAAAAAAGAAAAAGCAAACTTGATAAACAGGTTTAATTCTGCAAAAGATTGGGGCATTTTTTCTCCAAAGGGAATAACGATTGAAGAGCTTCTTGGTCCCGGAAAAGTGTCAATTATAGACGTGTCTTTCTTCAGCCAGGTCACTGAAGGGTGGAGCGTGAGGAGCCTTCTTGTCGGGTTGATTTCAAGAAAAGTCCAGAACATAAGGACTGCTGCAAGAAGAGAGGAAGAAATAGGAATAATATCAGGATTCAAAGAAATGAAAATACCAATAACGTGGCTTATAATAGATGAGGCTCACAACTTCCTTCCAGCCAAGGGAAAAACAGCAGCCTCGGATCCACTTTTGACCATAATAAAACAGGGAAGGCAGCCAGGAATTTCCTGCATTCTGATAACACAGAGGCCAAACAAGCTTCATGAGGATGCAATTTCCCAGGCAGATATTATCTTGTCCCATAGGATAACGGCAGAGCAGGACATAAAAGCGCTGAGGAATATAATGCAGACGTATCTTCTTTTTGATATACAGAAGTATATAAGTGATTTGCCTAAGGAGCCTGGAGCTGCCATAGTGCTTGACGACAACAGCGAAAGAATTTATCCAATGAAAGTCAGGCCAAGGCAAAGCTGGCATGCAGGTGGAACACCAACCGCGATGCCAGAAGAAGAAAGCTGATTATATTATTCTGTTCTTGAGTGAGTCCGTATAGCTCACTAAATAATTTTTTATTTCCTCGCTACTTATGGCAAGCTTTGCTCCCACAACATCTACAAAGAGATCTTTTAATGTGTTTCCAATATTTCCCTGCGCCATTGAGTGTGGAACATTGAAAGCATATTCAATGCCTTCCCATACAATCCCTGCTGCTATAACAGCAGGAATAACATATTTACCATACCTTTCAACCTTTTCTTCTTCGAGGGCTTCCTTTCCAAAATATGCCAATGTTCCAGCGCTTAAAAGATGTGGTAGTATATCAAAGCTAGATAGGTTGTCATAAGCGCCCGTCGCAACTCCTGCAATATGCAATCCCACAGCAGCTCCTGCAAGCAACAGATTTTTCTTTTTGCCAACAACCTTTTTGGCAGTTTCGTAGTGTTTCTTGAGTTTCTCTCTATAGCCTACAATCTCTATGTTTTTGATGTCCAAAAAATTGTCGTCTAGGTTGGGCTCTACATCAAGCTTATAATCATTCATAAATATTATTTACTATTTAGTAGTATATAAAATTATATGTTATCTATCAATTATCTTCAAAAACATTTAATACACTATCCGCTAATAATATTAACATGAACTACGTGGAATATCCTTTAATCAAGAAGAATTCTTTGGAGAGGAGGCTTTATCAGGAAACAGTTTTGGCGACATGCAGCAGCAAAAACACGATGGTTGTTCTGCCGACT
>Ga0190303_1000314_pt1 | contig 20034 bp, 18 predicted proteins | sample 48700701_MG_FD_161672 | JGI IMG/M metagenome (GOLD analysis project Ga0190303, IMG submission 161672) | Hydrothermal vent sediment bacterial communities from Southern Trench, Guaymas Basin, Mexico - 4870-07-0-1_MG | ecosystem: Environmental > Aquatic > Marine > Hydrothermal vents > Sediment ... | reverse complement strand
CATTCTGATCCTGACCGGATCGGATGATACAGAAAACAAGATCAAGGCCTTTGGGTTTGGCGCGGATGATTACCTGACCAAACCGTTCCACCGCGAAGAACTGGTGGCGCGTATCCACGCGATCATCCGGCGTTCCAAAGGGCATTCGCAGTCGATCATTACCACGGGTAAAATCGGGGTTAATCTGGACGCCAAAACGGTTGAAACGGCAGGCAAGCCGATCCACCTGACGGGCAAGGAATACCAGATGCTTGAGCTGCTATCCTTGCGCAAAGGCACAACCCTGACCAAGGAAATGTTCCTGAACCACCTTTATGGCGGCATGGACGAGCCCGAGTTGAAAATCATTGATGTGTTTATTTGCAAGCTGCGCAAAAAACTGGTCGAGGCGACGGATGGCGAAAACTATATCGAAACCGTTTGGGGCAGGGGCTATGTGCTGCGTGACCCAGTGCCGGTTGAAATGGATGAACCGCTGGCCATCGGTGCCTGAATTACCACCACTCTCTGGACCTCTTCGTGATGCCCGCCTATCAAGGGTAAGTGCATTGCGAAGAGGGTGAGATGGACGCGACACCGATTGATCAACTGGATGAAGCAGAGGCTGGCCGCGAGCTGGCCCGTTTGGCTGAAGTTCTGTCGCGTGCCAATGCCGCCTATCACACCAATGATGCCCCTGAAATTTCGGACGCTGAATATGATGCGTTAAAGCGGCGCAATGCTTTGATCGAGGCGCGGTTTCCTGAACTGAAACGCGCCGACAGCCCGTCCGATGTGGTTGGGGCAAAGCTTGCAGATGGGTTTTCCAAGGTGCAACACGCGGTGCGGATGCTGTCATTGGGCAATGCGTTTTCGGATGAAGATGTGCAGGAGTTTGACACACGCATTCGCAAGTTTCTGGGAATGGCACAGGACGCGCCGCTAGAATATACTGCCGAGCCGAAAATCGACGGGGTGTCGCTGAGCCTGCGATACGAGGGCGGGAAACTGGTGCAGGCCGCCACGCGTGGCGATGGTGCGGTCGGGGAAAATGTCACCCAAAACGCCCGAACCATTTCCAATATTCCACAAACGATTAAAAATGCGCCCGATCTGCTGGAAGTACGCGGCGAGGTTTACATGGCGCATGCCGATTTTGCCAATCTGAATTCCCGCCAGATTGCCAATGGCGATAAACCCTTTGCCAACCCGCGCAACGCCGCCGCCGGATCCTTGCGACAACTGGATGCCGGTATCACCAAATCCCGTCCGCTGAAATTCTTTGCCTACGCATGGGGCGCGGTTTCCGAACCATTGGCCGCAACCCAGATCGGCGCGATCAAACGGCTGGCGGAATTCGGATTTGCCACTAACCCGTTAACCAAAACCTGCGATGGTCCCGCTGAAATGATTGCCCACTACGCCGAAATCGAAACCCAGCGCGCCACCCTTGGTTACGACATTGACGGTGTGGTTTACAAAGTCGACGACCTCGCACTGCAATCACGTCTTGGATTCCGCTCGACCACCCCTCGCTGGGCCATCGCCCATAAATTCGCGGCCGAACTGGCCTGGACCCGTCTTGAATCCATTGACATTCAGGTCGGGCGCACCGGTGCGCTGTCTCCCGTTGCCCGTCTGACTCCGGTGACGGTCGGTGGTGTGGTGGTTTCTAACGCGACGCTGCACAACGAGGACTACATCAAAGGGCGCGATTCCAAAGGCGAGGTGATCCGCGATGGCAAAGACATCCGCGTTGGTGACTGGGTTCAGGTTTATCGCGCCGGTGACGTGATTCCGAAAATTGCCGATGTTGACCTGACCAAACGCCCCGCGAATGCAACCCCATACGATTTCCCAAACAAGTGCCCTGAATGTGGATCAGACGCCATCCGCGAAGAAGGCGATGCCGTGCGTTGCTGCACGGGCGGCATTATTTGTCCGGCGCAAGCGGTTGAAAAACTGAAACATTTCGTCAGTCGAGGGGCCTTTGATATCGAAGGTCTGGGTGCAAAACAGATCGAGGCGTTCTACCACGATGACGTGCTGCCCATTCGGGAACCCGCCGATATTTTCACCCTGCAAACCCGTGACGCGGCCAATCTGGCCAAATTGAAGAACCGTGATGGCTGGGGTGAAAAATCTGCCACGAAGCTGTTCAATGCAATTAGGGACAAAAATGAAATTGAGTTGCCTAGATTCATTTATGCGTTGGGTATCCCAAATATTGGGCAGGAAATTTCTAGGGACATAGCAATTCTCCATGAAAGTTGGGGAGGATTCCAGAACCGTTTAGAGAGTATTAAAGAAAGAAGAACTAAACACGCGTGTGAAAGTTGGTCGTATGTACGCTGCACTCCAAAGATTGATTGGTTGGAGGTTTGTGAGGTCGCAAATGGATTGCGAGAATGTGAGTTAAATTTTTGGAACGAATTGTTTAAATTTAAAGGAGTTGCGGGAATTGGGCTTTTAGCAAACTTACGAAAATATTTGGGGGCAAGTCTAAATATTTCTGGGTGCAACAATATAACTGAGGACATTTTTAAATCCATATTTAAGAATACAAAGCGATATCCAACAAAATTTGAAGATGCAAAAAAGCACTTTAATACCGTTTCTAGCTTTGGTGTGCAGATGCAAAAGAAGCAAGACTTGCTTCACTTCCAGTGGAGTAAATTCACTGAGTTATTCGGTTTTTCTGATCCCAAGGATTTTTGGTCTCTAATGGGAGGGTGGAGTGCAACCTCTAAAAAACTTGAAAGCTTTACCAATATAGACCGAGAAATTTGCGCAGAGATCATTCCAATAGTTGGGCGTGGACCTGTGGCGGCAGATTCAATTATTCGGTTTTTTGAAAATAATAAAAACAAAGAAGCAGTTCAGAGAATAACGAATTATGTCTCGCCTCTAAAGTTTGTATCTTACGTAGATAAGACAAGCTCTATTTATGGCAAAACCGTGGTGTTCACCGGCACGCTGGAAAAGATGACCCGCGCCGAGGCCAAGGCCCGCGCCGAGGCGTTGGGCGCCAAAGTTTCCGGCTCGGTTTCGGCCAAAACCGATTTGGTCGTAGCGGGACCGGGGGCGGGATCAAAAGCCAAGAAAGCAGAAAGCCTGGGTGTGGAACTGATCGACGAGGACAGCTGGATCGCGCTGATCGGTACCGCATGAGTGGGCGGCCGGAAATCCTGTTTCCGCTGTTTGCCGATCTGGAAACGCTACAGGGTGTTGGCCCCAAAACCGCCACCCATTTTGGCCAGATGGGCATCGAAAAACCACGCGATCTGATATTCACTTTGCCCCACAGCGGTATTGACCGGCAGCGGCGCGACAGTATCCGCGACGTAACTGCTCCTGCGGTGGTCACTGTTAAGGTTACTGTCGGCCATCACATTCCACCGCAAAGTCGCGGGCGGCCGTATCGGGTCGAGGTGATCGATGCCAAAACCACGTTCCAGTTGGTATTTTTTCATGCCCACGCCGATTACATCCAGAAAATATTACCGACGGGCCAGCAGCGTGTGGTGTCGGGCAAGGTCGAGATTTTCGACGCGGTGGCACAAATGGTTCATCCGGATCATGTGTTGCGGGTTGAGGAAGCAGGCGAAATACCGGAGTTCGAGCCGGTCTATCCACTGACTTCTGGGGTGTCGCAGCGCCTTATGGCAAAGGCGGTTCAGGCGGCGTTGGCGCGGATTGCGTCATTGGAAGAATGGATTGATCCGGCGCAAAAGAAAAAGGCGCATTGGCCGGATTGGGCCGAGGCGTTAACCGTGGCGCATGCTCCGGAAAGCAACGCGGATATGGCCCCAACGACGGTAAGCCGCGAGCGTTTGGCCTATGATGAATTCTTTGCGCATCAGCTGACATTGGCGTTGGCCCGTGCGGTTGAACGGCGCGGCAAAGGCCATCCGAGTGTTGGTACCGGTGTATTGCAAAGCAAGGTTTTGGCGGCATTGCCGTATCTGGCCACCGGTGCGCAGACCCGCGCGATTTCGGAAATTGCCGCGGATATGGCGCTGCCGTTGCGCATGAACCGCCTGCTGCAAGGCGATGTCGGGTCGGGCAAAACATTGGTGGCGTTGATGTCGCTATTGGTCGCAGTCGAGGCGGGCGGCCAAGGGGTGATGATGGCCCCGACAGAAATTCTGGCACGCCAGCATTTGGCAGGGTTGCAACCCTTGGCAGAAGCGGCGGGCGTCGTGCTGGAAATATTAACCGGGCGCGATAAGGGCAGCGAGCGGGCGGCCAAGCTGAAGGCGCTGAAATCGGGTGATATCCAGATATTGGTGGGCACCCATGCGGTATTTCAAAAGGACGTGGAATTTCACGATCTGCGTCTTGCGGTGGTCGATGAGCAGCACCGGTTTGGTGTGCGTCAGCGTCTGGAGTTGTCGGCCAAGGGCGTTCATGCGGATGTGTTGGTGATGACGGCAACGCCGATTCCGCGCTCATTATCCTTGGCGCAATATGGTGATATGGATGTGTCGGTGCTGGACGAAAAACCACCGGGGCGCAAACCGATCCGCACCGCGATGGTTTCGACCGGGCGGATTGACGAGGTGGTTGAGCATTTACGCAAAGCGCTGACGGCCGGGCAGCAAGCCTATTGGGTTTGCCCGTTGGTCGAGGAAAGCGAAGTTGTCGACATGATAGCAGCACAGGAACGGTTCAAAATGTTGCGCGCGGTTTTGGGCGAGGGTGTAGTCGGGTTGGTGCATGGGCAAATGCCGTCGGCGGAAAAAGATGCGGCGATGAAACGGTTTCAAGCGGGCGAGACCAAAGTGTTGGTCGCCACCACGGTGATTGAGGTCGGGGTGGATGTGCCCAACGCAACGATTATGGTGGTTGAACGGGCCGAAAGTTTCGGTCTGGCACAATTGCACCAGTTGCGCGGGCGGGTCGGGCGCGGGACGGAACAATCGACCTGTTTGTTGATGTATCAGTCGCCGATGTCCCAAACGGCGGCGCGGCGCCTGGAAATATTACGCGAAACCGAGGACGGGTTTGTCATAGCCGAAGAAGATTTGGCGATGCGCGGTGCCGGGGATGTGATTGGCACGGCGCAGTCCGGTCTGCCGCGTTTCCAGATTGCCGATATGGAAAGTCAGGCGGCATTGATGGCGGTGGCCCAGTCGGATGCGCGCAAATTGCTGGCCGATGATCCGGATCTGACCAGTGCACGGGGCAAGGCGGCGCGGATTTTATTATGGTTAATGGAACAGGACAAAGCTATTCGTTTGATTTCAGTAGGTTAGGTCGTTAACGCCCCGTTTGTTCACAAATGTTCCTAAAAAGTTCTTTACAAGTTAACCTTGATATGAGAACAAATAGGCAACAAACGGAACAAACACACAAAGGAGCAACCGATGCTCAACGATATCAAAACTGTTTATTCGCGCTCTGGTGCAACCCTTCTTCAGGATGCGACAGGGGCTGCGGCCATTGTGGTGATGCTGGCTGTTGGCCTGTATCTGCCAGGACTTGCCTGATGCGTAACCGATACTGAATTTGCCTGCCGTCTTAATGCCGGATGCTGCTTGCAATATGTCCCCAAACTGATGCACGCACATTGACACTGCCTGTTAATATTCGAGAAGAATGCCTCTTTCTCGAAATGAGTGTCCGGACCACATAAGATATGGCCACTTGCCGCCGCCTTCTTACCAAAGAAGTGCGGCGGTTTTTTTATTGCGTTGTATAGGCCAGTCGCAAGCCGCCCCAAAGTTTACCACCAACCAAAATCGGCGCTGATATATCCTTCATTGTAGTGAAATTCCCGCCGCCCATATCACGGCGATAAATTTGCAGCAGGAACGGCTCTTTGTTGTTGGCCGCTTTCAGCCCCACGGTGTCATTAAAGATGCGCCGGTTGCGGCAGTTGGCCGTATTCCAGACCGGATCATTTCCCATCGGTTGCGAAAATTTGTTATTATGGGTGGGGATATAGCCATTCAGATCAATGGCTGCACAAAATACAATCCGCGGATCAAATTCCAGCACGGGCTCCTGAATGCCTGGCAAAACCCTGTCGGTGAGCGCGGTGAACCCTGCCATGACCTGTTGCGGATTGCTGTTGCGGATCGGAGTGTAGTTCCTTGAGAATAGTGCACCGGCACTGATAGCCCCGTTCGCAATGGCCGTTTCAAAGGCTGCGGAAATTTGGGCAGCGCGGGCCTGAACCTCGTTGATGAATTTTGTATCAGCAGTGATTCCTCCCAGTGATGCACTACTCTGGATCAGGCATTCCGATTGTTCGACCATTTTACCGGCGCGATCCCGCACCTGATGAATACCCGTGGCTGTTTGTTCCAGCGCCACGCCCATCTGGTCAAAATTGCGCCCGAATTCACCGATTGCATCGCCGACATTACCAGCGTTGGTTTTGATTTGCTTTGCATCGGAATTGATCATGCGCACATGCTCGGCAATTCCCGATAGGGAAATGTCTGTCTCGTCCGCTTCTTTCAAAACGGCCTTGGCGTCGCCTGCGGCGGTGTTTGCTTCGACGCGCAGGGATTCAATCCAGTTTCCGAGCGTCAGGATGCTGTCTGATATTCCCTCGGCAGCCCCTGCGGTTTTGCGTGACAATTCATTGATCGCCTCGGCGACAACAGCAAACCCGCGCCCCGCTTCGCCTGCGCGGGCGGCTTCGATTTTGGCGTTGATCGCCAGAATATTGACCTGGGATGCAATCGAGGCAATGTCATTGTTATTGGATTGCGCCGATTTGATCGTATCCTCGATTGTGGTGATCCGCTCATCCAGCGACTGGACCCAATTTGCCAGTTTTTGCGTCCGGTTCCCCGCACTCTGGATATTTTCGACCGCAGTTACCACCGTTTCGAGGGTTTCGACCGTTGTTTCATTCACCGTATCAATCGCGACCCTGACGCTGGCGTTGCCCTCCAGCATGCGTTTGGCGTTGCCGCGCACCTGTTCCAGCGATTGCAACTGGTTGCGGGTGCTATTGTCAATCTGGTCCAGTGCTGCGGCAATATCGACCAGATCCACCCCGAGGTTCGAGGCAATATGCGAGAGCCTGTCCAGTTGTTCGCTGGCCTGAGTATCGGCCTGTGCACTGGCCAGATTTGGGGCCAGACCGGAATCGGTAAAATCGGCTGCGGGAATCATCAACGTCTCCTGTTAACGTCCCGCACGTTACCGCCATTTCATTTCCGATTAATTAAGCGCAGGCGGTTTTATCGGCCATCCCGATGGCCTTGACCGTTGCCTCTAACGCCAACATTATCGAGGCGTGGCGATTTTTATACTCTCGCGCAGGCAGCAGCACTTCCAATGCGTCAAACGGGGCATCGGGGGCAGGCCCGTCCATGCGCAGCATTGCCGACAGCTGATTGCGGGCTGTGCAAATCTCGGCAGGGGTGCGCCCGATAATAGCGCTGGCCACAACCGAGGCCGCAGCCTGACCCAGCGCACAGGCCTTTACATCCTGCCCAAAGCCGCTGATCCGCCCCTGATCCAGATTAATATCAACCGTTACGGTAGACCCGCACAAAGGCGCGCGCTCTTTCACCGTGGCCTGCGGACTGTCCAGCCGTTCGGTCAGGGGAATATCGGCGGCCAAAGCCAGAATCCGGCCGGAATAAAGTTTGATCAGCTCGGCATTGTCGCTCATTGGCTTTCCCTTTTGGCTGCTGGTATTCTAGATAGGCATCTAAAGCGGTTATGCAAAGGATTCCATATGTCATTCGACCCTGCAACACTACGTTATGACGATAAAGGGCTGATTCCGGCAATTGCACAAGCCGAGGGCACGAATGAGGTGCTGATGATGGCATGGATGAACGCCGAGGCGGTATCGCGCACCTTAACGTCCGGCCGCGTCACCTATTGGTCGCGCTCGCGCCAGTCGTTCTGGATCAAGGGCGAGACATCGGGCCATGTGCAGGAACTGGTGGAGTTGCGCGTGGATTGCGACCGCGACTGTTTGCTGGTGATTGTGCGCCAGTCGGGACCGGCCTGCCACACCAATCGGCGCTCATGTTTTTACACAGCCGTGCGGGGCGGCGAGGAAGTTGAAGTGATGCAGCCGATGGAATAGGGTCGTTTCAGGCTGGGTTATTTCACCCATTCATGGCCTAAAGTAATATTGGAGATTTAGTGATGAAGGTTTTGCTCAAAGCAATTCTAATCGCGGGCTTGCCATTTGGCGCAGCGGTGACAGCAGCCCAAGCGCAGGGGTTTGATCCGCGCCAACCTTGCAGTGTTATTCTGGGAAATGCGGATGATGCCACCCTTCAGTCAGTGGGGGCATGGACCTTCGGGTATCTGGCGGCCAAACAATCTGACCCGCGCCCTGTAAGTCAGGAAAACATCAACGTGATCCTGCGCAATCTGAACAACACCTGCATTAAAGATGGCACGCGAAGCTTGCTTGAACTTGTTTCGGGTGATCCTAAAACATCCACCGATGCTGCCGGAAGCGAAGCGCAAGCCCGTGCACTGCTGATGGCTTTCTTTGAGCCGGATGCCGATCTGGTGGCCCTGACCGCGGCGATTCTGCCCACCGAGGCCGAGGTGCATATGGTCTACAAAGACCCGTTGGCCAGCAGTATGGCCGCGAGTTATGTAACGATGATGAAACCGGGGATCAAGTTTGGCCCCAAGCCGGATCAGGACGCATTGCTGCTGATCTATACCACCACGGCCAAGTTAAAGAGTGGCGACGCTGTGCTGCGCGAATTTCCGGGGGGTATAAGGATGTGCTGGAGTATTTCAAAGCCGATGTGCCGATCGTGCGGTTCAAGTTTGTGAAGCAGGGCGAAACCATCGGGCTGGCATTTGACGGGCTGGTCTATGTGAATGGCCACTGGGTTATTATGCCAAAACCTTGGCGTGCATTGAAGTAACGCAGGCTACAACCCGACCATCTTGCGAATATCCGAAGGCGTTGCCCCGTCGGCGCGGTATTTGGTAATGGCGCGGGCGTCGTCGCGTTTGGCCAGACGTTTGCCCGCATCATCACGGATCAGAGCGTGGTGGTGGTAGGTCGGTGTCGATAAATCCAGCAAGGTTTGCAGCAGCAGATGGATTTTTGTAGCCTCAAATAAATCCTCGCCACGGATCACATCGGTTATGCTTTGGGCGGCGTCATCCAGCACCACGGACAGGTGATAGGACGTTCCCATATCACGACGCGCCAGAACGATGTCGCCAACAGTATGGATCAATTCATGCGGGGTGATTGTTTTGCGCCCTGTATGCGCCGGACCCGTTTCGACAAAGGATAAATCCGGTGCCCCCAGATAAAGGCATGCCTTTTCCATATCCAGACGAAGGGCTGCGTTTTCATCGGTGTGATCTAGGGTGCGGCATGTGCCAGGGTAGATCATCCCGTCGGGGCCATACGCGGCGGGCGTCCCTTCTTGCGGTGCAGCAATCGCCGACTCGATATCGCGTCGATTGCAGGTGCAACGATAGAGCAGGCCTTTGGCCTCTAGCTGTGCCAACGCCTGTTGGTAGACAGGCAAACGCTCGGATTGACGCATCACTGGCTCGGGCCATTCCAGCCCCAGCCATCGCAGATCATCATATATCTGCGCCTCCCATTCGGGCCGCGCGCGGGACTGGTCAATATCCTCGATCCGCAACAGGAACTGCCCACCCGCCGCTTGTGCCATGTCATAGGCCAGCAACGCCGAATAGGCGTGGCCCAGATGCAAAGGGCCGGTCGGGGACGGGGCAAAACGGGTGGTGAGGTTCACAATTTTTCGACCACATAGACAACCGCACCAAGGTTAATGCCCGGCAAATGGTCCCCATGTTCACGGTGGCGCAATTTTGCGGTTTGGGCATGCAGGTAGGTTTGCAATTTGGCCTCATAAGCAGGATTTTGCAGCGTGTGATCATTAAATGAAAATGCAAACAGCCCGCCTTTGGGCAATAACGCCATCAGCACATCAAAAGTTGTTAATGGCGCGCCCCCAGCGCCAATCACCCCGCAGGCAACGATGGCTGAATAGTCGCCAACCTTTAACGGCAGATGCGCATCAGGTTCGATCACATTCAGGCGGCGGTAGGTTTTCGTCCTGCGGGCTTGGGCCAGCATATCGGGTGACAAATCCACCCCGTCAATCACCGAAAATCCGGCGCGGGCCAAGGCATCGCCCGACATCCCTGTGCCGCAACCGAAATCCAGTATGGCAGCGGATTTATCCGGTGTGGTTGATGCCAAAGCTGCTGCAATGCGGGCAGGGGTGGCATAGCCGTTGCGGCTGATCTCGGCGTCATAACTGGAAGACCAGTCATCATAATGGTTACGTGTTTGCGCTTCGCCATCCAGATCATAGGCTTTATCGAGGAATTTATCGTTGCTCATGTGATAAAACCTAACTGATCATGACCTTACCCGTCCAGCCATTCCTGCCACGCCGCTTTGGCGCGGTCAGTATAGGCCTTGTAACGGGTCTTGCGGTTCTTGCGCCCGTGCTTGGCATCAATCGGCTGGAACAGGCCAAAGTTGACGTTCATTGGCTGGAATGTTTTTGCGGCCGCCCCACCTGTGATGTGGTTGACCAATGCGCCCATGGCGGTGTCGAGCGGGGGCGTTGCCACGGGTTGGCCCAGAATTTCACCCGCTGCCATCCGGCCCGCCAAAAGACCCATGGCGGCTGATTCAACATAACCCTCAACGCCAGTGATCTGGCCCGCGAACCGGATGTTGGGGCGTGATTTCAGCCGCAGATTGTCGTCCAGCAATGTGGGTGAATTGATAAATGTGTTGCGGTGGATACCGCCAAGCCGCGCGAAACTGGCGTCTTCCAGCGCGGGGATCATTTTGAACACCTCGGTTTGCGCCGTGTATTTCATTTTTGTCTGGAATCCCACGATGTTAAACAGGGTTCCTAAGGCGTTGTCATAGCGCAGCTGCACCACCGCGTAAGCCTTGGTTTCGGGGTCATGCGCATTGGTTAGCCCAACAGGTTTCATCGGGCCGAAGCGCAGGGTCTCGCGGCCGCGCTCGGCCATCACCTCGATCGGCAGGCAGCCGTCGAAATACCCAGCGGTTTCCCCTTCATGGAATTCGGTTTTATCCGCCGCCAGCAACGCGTCGATGAACGCTTCATACTGCGCCTTGTCCATCGGGCAATTCAGATACGCCTTTTGCTCGGCCTCGGTCTCGCCCTTGTCATAACGCGACTGCATCCACGCCACATCCATGTTGATGCTGTCGGCGTAAACAATCGGGGCGATGGCGTCGAAAAAGGCCAGCTGATCACTGCCGGTTTGGGCCGCGATGGATTGGCCAAGGGCGGTCGTGGTTAAAGGGCCGGTGGCAATGATCCAGTGACCATCTTCGGGCAGGCTGGTGATTTCGCCGTATTCAACCGAGATCAACGGATGATCCAGCAGGCGTTTGGTCACGGTTTCGCTAAACGGGTCACGGTCCACGGCAAGTGCCGATCCGGCGGGCAGGGCGTGCTCGTCCGCCGCCGCCATGATGATGCCACCCGCCTTGCGCATTTCCCAATGCAGCAGGCCAACGGCGTTTGCCTCGTCATCATCGGACCGGAACGAATTGGAACAAACCATTTCGGCCAGATTGCCGGTGCGGTGGGCAAAGGTTTCGACCTTGGGCCGCATCTCGTGGATCACCACGGGGACGCCCATGTTTGCAGCTTGCCATGCGGCCTCGGCACCGGCCATGCCGCCGCCAATAATGTGGAGTGTATTTGTCATAGCGCGGGGTTTAGGTGAGCAACGGGCAAAAGAAAAGGCCCGCGAGGGGCCTATTTCGATGTTTGTCCCGGTCTACGCCTATGCCATGCTGCTTTTTCGCATTGTCCGCAGGATGTCGAGATCATTATCGCCGACTTCACGTGGGCTGTGACGCCTGAATTCAATGGCGGGTGTGTCATTGTTGATCAACAAAAGCGGTATGACCTTATTGGCTTCAGCAGGCGCGGCATCGTTGTCAACAGGCAGGTCTGCCATCAGGGTGTCACTTGATACGGATTGCGGCTGCTTTTGCAGGGTTGGTTGCACACGGCGCGGTCTGATAGCCTTGCCGATCCGTGTTGTGGTTTTACGCGACTGGCGGCTATCACCTTCGGTCGCCGTTAGCATCAAGGCGCCAATCAGGGCCAGATCGCTCCAGAACCCTTGCAGGTCCAGTGTTTTTCCAAAACTGAAATTCGCTATGTAGCTGGCCCAAAATACAAAGACCGACAACAGTAATGCAGCGATGCGCACATGTTTGCCGAGCAAAACCAAGTAGGCAGCGATAAATACAAATCCCGTGAACGCAAATGAATCGTAGGGTGTGGGGAATGCCAATTCCATGAAGGCACGTCCGTTTTCATAAGGGACAACCCCCGTGGCCATGGCCATAAAGTACGACGAGATCAGGAGCCGAACCAGTAATTGTGCACCTCGGTTCTGCACGGGTTTGAGCTCAAAGTGATTTGCCATTTCAACATTCTCCTAGACAATCGTTCTATTCTACGGGGTAAGAAACGGCACTGGTTAATGTTTGATTACACTTTGCGTAGAATTGTGACCTAACTGTGGGTGAAGTTTGGTCTTTGTATGGCTAGGGGAAGCAAAGCCTGTCGTTTAGCGTGATCGGCATGCAGTTGGAAACAATTAACCACGATTGGGGGCTAATTGTTAACCACTTCAAAAACTTCCGGTTACTCTTGGCTGGTGTCGCTTACCGCTTCGGTTGTGTCATCATCCGCGTCGGCCTCGGCAATCAGTGCCACAGAAACGACAACTTCGCGCTTGGCAGTATCAAATACCTTGACCCCGCCGGCACTACGCGACCGGAACGAAATGCCGTTCACGGGGCAGCGGATCGATTGACCTTTAGAGGTGGCCAGCATGATCTGGTCTTCCATTTCCACCGCGAATGACGCCACTAGATCGCCACCGCGCATCGCCTTGTCCATGGCTGCAACGCCCATACCGCCACGCCCGCGCACTGGGTAATCATGGCTGGAGGACAGTTTGCCAGCACCACCTGCCGTGATGGTCAAGATCAGGTTTTCAATCGCTTGCATTTCATCGAAACGTTCCTGGGTGATAGCCCCATCGCCCGTTTCCTCATCCTCGACCTCGGTGTCATCTGCACCCGCTTGCGCGCGGCGCATTTTGAGGTAGGCGATGCGTTCTTCTGACGTGGCCTCGAAATGGCGAATGATCGACATCGAGACGACTTTTTCACCATCCTTCAGTTTGATCCCGCGCACCCCTGTGCTGTCGCGCCCCTTAAAGACACGAACCGCCGTGGTCGGGAAACGGATCGCGCGCCCGCCTGCGGTGAACAGCATCACGTCGTCATCCTCGGCACAGATGCGGGCGTTTACCATTTTCACGCCTTCGGGCAGCTTCATCGCAATTTTGCCGTTGGCCCGCACGTTGGTGAAATCCGACAGCGCGTTGCGGCGCACATCGCCTGCATCGGTGGCAAAGAAGATTTGCAAATCGCCCCAGTCGTCCTCGACCGCATCGACCGGCATGATCGCTGCCACAGAAACCCCAGTGGGGATCGGCAGGATGTTGACGATGGCCTTGCCCTTGGCGGTGCGCCCACCTTGGGGCAGGCGCCATGTTTTCATTTTGTAAACCATGCCATCGGTGCTGAAGAACAACAACTGCGTGTGGGTGTTGGCAACAAAGAGGTTGGTAATCACATCCTCTTCTTTGGTTTTCATACCCGCCGTGCCCTTGCCGCCACGTTTTTGCGCCCGGAAATCACCCAGCGGGGTGCGTTTGATGTAGCCGCCGGATGTGACGGTCACCACCATGTCCTCGCGCTCGATCAGATCTTCGTCGTCCATATCGCCGGACCAGTCAACAATCTGGGTGCGCCGGTCCACGGCGAATTTTCCGCGCACTTCGGTCAGCTCGTTGCTGATGATCTCCATGATACGGGTGCGCGAACGCAGGATGTCTAGGTATTCGCGGATGGCAGCCGCCAGTGTTTGCAGCTCGTCGGTGACTTCTTTGACGCCCATCGCGGTCAGGCGTTGCAAGCGCAGCTCCAGAATGGCGCGGGCCTGGGTTTCCGACAGGTTATAAGTGCCGTCGTCATTGGCCTTGTGGGTCGGATCATCAATCAGCGCGATGTATTCAAGGATATCACCAGCGGGCCAGCGGCGGTCCATCAATTTGGCGCGGGCCTCGGCGGGATCAGCCGAGGCGCGGATGGTGGCGACGATTTCATCGACATTGGTGACGGCCACGGCCAGACCGCACAGGATATGGCTGCGTTCGCGGGCGCGGCGCAACTCGTATGCGGTGCGCCGTGCCACGACTTCTTCGCGGAAGGTGATAAACGAGGTCAGGAACCGGCGCAGAGTCAATGTTTCGGGGCGGCCACCGTTCAGGGCCAGCATGTTACAGCCAAAATAGGTCTGCATCGGGGTGAACCGGAAACACTGGTTCAACACCACTTCAGGGGTGGCATCGCGCTTCAGCTCGATCACCACGCGCACGCCGTTGCGATCAGATTCGTCCTGCACATGGGCGACGCCCTCGATCTTGCCATCGCGCACCTGTTCGGCAATCTTTTCGATCATCGCGGCCTTGTTCACCTGATAGGGGATTTCATCAATCACGATGGCGTAGCGGTCCTTGCGGATTTCCTCGGTGCGGGTTTTGGAGCGGATGATGACGCTGCCACGACCCTCGAGGTAGGCTTTGCGCGCGCCAGCACGGCCCAGCATGATACCGCCAGTGGGGAAATCGGGGCCGGGCACATATTCGATCAAATCCTCGGTCGTCAGATCGGGGTTCTCGATCAGTGCCAGCGTGGCGTCAATCACCTCGCCCAGATTATGCGGCGGGATGTTGGTGGCCATGCCGACCGCAATACCGCCAGCCCCGTTGACCAGCATGTTGGGGTAACGGGCGGGCAGCACAGATGGCTCTTTGTCCTTGCCATCATAATTGTCCTGAAAATCGACGGTGTCTTTGTCCAGATCGGCGGTCAGAAAGGCGGCCGGTTTGTCCAGCCGCACTTCAGTATAACGCATCGCAGCCGCGTTATCGCCATCCATCGAGCCAAAGTTGCCTTGACCGTCCAGCAGGGGCAACGACATCGAGAAATCCTGCGCCATCCGCACCAGCGCGTCATAGATCGCGCTATCGCCGTGCGGGTGGTATTTACCCATCACATCACCAACGGCGCGGGCCGATTTACGGTATGATTTATCGTGGGTATTGCCGCCCTCGAACATGGCATAAAGAATGCGCCGATGCACTGGTTTTAGCCCGTCGCGCAGGTCTGGAATGGCACGCGATACGATCACGCTCATGGCATAGTCGAGATAGGAGGTTTTCATCTCGTCAGTGATCGAGATCGAAGGGCCTCCATACACATATGGTTGATTCGGATTTTCTTCTTCGTCATCAGGTGTTTGAGGTGTGTCGTTCACGTAGATATCCGCCTGTTCGCTGTGCGCTATATATTGTTGTAATCACTATACAGGATGGCGCATGTTGTGTGCAATGGGGCGGTGGGTTTTTCGGTATTTTATCCCTTTGCCCGCTGCACCATACCAAACAGATCGCGCGGATCATCAGGGTCGGCCACCATGTCCAGATCCTGATAGAAATTGCCATCCTCCAGCTGGTCATGCACGTATCGCAGGGCACTAAAATCCTCGGTGGCAAAGCCAACCCCGTCAAACAGGGTGATTTGGGCCGCAGACGTGCGCCCAGCAGCGGTGCCGTTGATTACCTGCCACATCTCGGTGACGGGGTGGTCTGCGTCCAGTTGCTGGATTTCGCCCTCAATGCGGGTTTGTTCGGGATATTCAACGAAGATGTCACTGCGCAGCAGGATATCGCGGTGCAGTTCGGTCTTGCCGGGGCAATCACCGCCGATGGCGTTGATATGCACACCGGCACCGACCATGTTGTCGGTCAGGATGGTGGCGTATTGCTTGTCGGCGGTGCAGGTGGTGATGATTTGCGCGCCTTGAATGGCAGCCTCGGGGGTTTTGCAGGCGGTCAGGTTCATCCCCATACCCTCAAGGTTTTTCATGCACTTGGCCGTCGCCGCAGGGTCAACGTCGTATAGGCGCACATCGGTGATGCCGCAGATGGTTTTCATCGCCAGCGCCTGAAACTCGCTTTGCGCACCATTGCCGATCATCGCCAGAGTAGTTGCGCCTTTGGGGGCGAGGTGACGCGCCACCATCGCGGATGTCGCGGCGGTGCGCAGGGCGGTCAGGATGGTCATTTCCGATAGCAGCACGGGATAACCGCTAGCTACATCAGCCAAAAGACCAAAGGCTGTAACGGTTTGCAGGCCTTTCTTCATGTTGGCAGGGTGGCCGTTGACGTATTTGAATCCGTAAACCTCGCCATCCGAGGTCGGCATCAATTCGATCACACCCTCGGTCGAATGGGACGCCACGCGCGGGACCTTGTCGAACAGCTCCCAACGGCGGAAATCGACCTCGATGTAATCGGCCAGATCAGCCAAAACCTTTTCAATTCCAATATGATGCACCAGCTTCATCATGTTATCAACTGATACAAACGGCACAAACGCCAGATTGGACGGGGCGGGAATGGTCATATCAGTAACTCCGTGTGGGGCGGTCAAATACGCGACGGCCCAGTAGCGATGCGGTGAGGTCGACCATCAGGGTGGCCGTGCGCCCGCGGTCATCCAGAAACGGGTTCAGCTCGACCAGATCGAGTGAGGTGACAAGGCCGCTGTCATGCAGCATCTCCATCACCAGATGCGCCTCGCGGAAGGTGGCCCCACCAGGCACAGTGGTACCGACGGCGGGGGCGATGGACGGGTCGAGGAAATCGACATCAAGCGACACATGCAACAGGCCGTTGGCCCGCGCAACATCATCCAGAAACGCCTCGAGCGGGCGTTTGATGCCGCCCTCATCAATCGCGCGCATTTCCACCACGCGGATGTTGTTCCCGAGCAGCGCGGCGTGTTCCGCCGCATCGACCGAGCGGATGCCAATCAGGCAAATGTTGTTCATTGGCACGAGGCTTTGCAGGGGCGGGAAGGCGTCAAAACCCTCCAGCCCGCTGACATACCCCAATGGCGTGCCATGTAGATTGCCCGATGCGGTGGTGGCGGGCGTGTGAAAATCGCTGTGCGCGTCCAGCCACAGCACATATTGCGGGCGACCCGCCTCGGCGGCATAGGCGGCAACACCCGCGACAGATCCAAGCGACAGGGCATGATCGCCGCCCAGAAAGATTGGAAACCCTTGCGCCATTGCATCTTTGGCGACCCGCATCAGGGTTTTGGTCCAGCCCACGGTTTTGGCCAATTGGTACGTGTTGGTGTTGGGCACGTCTTTGATGGTGGTCTTGGCGGGGGCCAGATTGCCAAGGTCGCATACCTTGTGCCCCAGCCCCGTTATCGCCTCGGCCAATCCGGCGGTGCGCAAGGCATCCGGCCCCATAAGGCAGCCGCGTCTGCGCTTGCCGCTGTCCACGGGTGCCCCGATCAAAAGGGTATTTTTATCTTCCATGATTACCTGCTCGCTTGTTCCATTCGTGATAATTTATGCAAATCGGGTTGGTATGTAGGCTATAAATAGGCTATATCGACGGTGAATTGATCACATCGAAGGATATTGGTTCCGTTATGGATGATACCGACCAAAGCCTGATCGCCGCTCTGCGCCGCGATTCCCGTGTGCCGCTGTCCAGTCTTGCCGCCGAACTGGGGCTGTCGCGCACCACCGTGCGCAGCCGGATTGAGCGGTTGCAAAAACGCGGCGAAATTCTGGGGTTCACCGTGCGTCTGAAAAGCGACATCGCACAGGCCCCTGTGCGCGGGTTGATGATGCTGGGGATCGAGGGGCGCGGCGCGGAGAAGATCATGCACCGGTTGCGCGGCATCAGTGCGGTTCAGGCGGTGCATTCCACTAATGGCAAATGGGATCTGATTGCTGAGATTGGCACCGAGACGCTCGAGGCGCTGGACAAGGTGCTGTTTGATATCCGGCGCATTGACGGGGTGATGCGCAGCGAAACCAACCTGTTGCTGGCGACGCGCAGTTAAGCGGTCAACCTTGACGTTCTCCAATAATGGAGTATATGTAGCTTCAACATAGGAGTTAACCGGATGGCCTTATCGCTTGTCGCCCCACAATCGAAATATACCGCATCACCGCTGATCGACCTGTCAGATCGAGGTGAGCGCGAGCGTTTGAGTGACAGCGCGGTGCGAGCCTTTTTCAACATCATGGAAAAATGGCGCATTCCCGATACCAAGGCGCGCATCTTGCTGGGGGGCATATCGAACGGGGCGTTCTATACGCTGAAAAAGGGGCAGGGTGCGGTGCTGGACGAGGACCGGATCAGGCGGATTTCCTATCTGGTGGGCATCTTCAAGGCGCTGAACATTCTTTATAGCGAGGAACTGGCCGATAAGTGGATCACGCTGCCCAATAAGAACCGGATATTCGGTGGCGATGCGGCGCTGGATTACCTGCTGCGCGGCGGATTGCCTGCGTTTCAAACCGTGCGCCGTCTGCTGGATGCACTGCGTGGCGGGCGATGAACCTGCCGCCGCTAACCGCTATTCGTCAGTTGGACACGCACCATCTGGTGCCCTCGAAATACAGCGAAGGCGGCGATAGCGTTTTGGTGCGGATTGCCGATGATGATGCACATCTGGCGGATATTTTTGATCTGGACCATGCCGACAATGACCGCCTATTGGCGGAAAACAACCTGTTGCCGGGGATCGGGGTTAATGAACTGGTGTCAGGCGTGCCATTCTACCGGATGGTCAACGCCGCCTTTTGCCATGCCGCCCCTTTGGGTGCACGGTTCAATGGGCCGGATCGCGGCGCGTGGTATGCGGGGTATACGGTTCAGGTTTCGCAGGCCGAGGTCGCGTTTCACAAATCGGTGGAACTGGCCGAGGTGGATTGGTGGCAGGAATCTGTGACCTATGACGATTATCTGGCGGATTTTGGCGGCGAATTTCACGATATTCGCGGGGTGGCGGCGTTTGCGGATTGTCTGGCGGTGGACAGTTACGTGGCTTCGCAAACCTTGGGAGAGCGATTGCTGGAGCAGGGGGCGGCTGGGGTGTTGTATCCGTCTGTGCGGGCATCAAAGGGCGATTGCATTGCTTGTTTCCGGCCCGCGATGGTGGGAAATGTGCGCAAAGGGGCGACCTATAGGTTTACTTGGGATGGGGTTCAAACGCCGCGAATTGAGATAGAATAGGTCGACTTTTATATGGGGTGGGTTATGTGAATTAACAGTTCCACTATTCCGGAATAGTGGAACTGTTAATTGTTTAATTACAAGAGGTTTCTTGGAGTTGAGAGCCCCTCTTGTACGTATTGCCTTGCATCTGGATCAAAGAAATAGGGCGCGTTACCTCGTCAAAATCTATGCGGTGCGCTTCACCGCCATCCACCATACAAACGCAAACACCAGCGACCCGATCCCGTTCCATGTCGCCATCGACAGGGTGAACATTTCCCACGGCACCACGTCACAACGGACCAACGGTGCCGCCATGATCTGTTCCAGCAGGTCTTCGGCTGACATGCCGGATGTGCCCGATGAGGTGCAGGATGTCGGACCCTCCCACCACTTACGCTCGACCCCTGTGTGGTAAAACCCGATGGCCGAAGTGGTGGCAGCCCCCAGCATCCCGATCATCGGCCACAGTTTGCCGCGCATCATCAGCGCCAGAATGCCCGCGACAATCGCTACGCCATGCGGCCAGCGTTGCCACAGGCACAGTTTGCAGGGTGGCATGTTGCCGATATATTGAAAGGCGAAAGCCCCGAGCAATGAGGCAAGCGAGCCGCCAGCGGCGATAAGGATAAGTTGTTTGCGTGTCAGTGTCATACGAATTTCACCAGATAGAAGCCGCCCAGTAGCAGGACCATGAATAGCGTGAACATAAGGCCCAAGCGCCGCTCGATAAAGTCACGAATTGGTGCGCCGAATTTCCACAGCAGGACGGCGACGATATAAAACCGCAAACCCCGCGCGATGATGGATGAAATAATGAACACCCACAAGTTCAAACCGGTCCAGCCCGACATGATGGTGATCACCTTGAACGGG
>Ga0190303_1000312_pt1 | contig 20142 bp, 14 predicted proteins | sample 48700701_MG_FD_161672 | JGI IMG/M metagenome (GOLD analysis project Ga0190303, IMG submission 161672) | Hydrothermal vent sediment bacterial communities from Southern Trench, Guaymas Basin, Mexico - 4870-07-0-1_MG | ecosystem: Environmental > Aquatic > Marine > Hydrothermal vents > Sediment ... | reverse complement strand
TATTTTTGCAAGACTTGTGGGCGCAACGAGGATCCGCGGGCGGTGGATCGAGAAGGGTCTGATTATGGTTGTCTGAGTCTATGGCCTGCCGCATGCTGTCGTAGATTTCGATGATGGTCTCCTTTATGCCTCACATAAGTTATTGATATAACAATAATAGAGAAGCAGGAAAACCTTTTTATGCCGAATAAAACTCACTCATGAAACGCTTATCAACTTGACGGGCTGGTCCGTCAAAACCTATGGAAAATCTGCCGTCAAAAGCGCGAATCTGAATATGTCCCATTTTCCCTACAAGTGTCCGCCGCTCAGAAATCATTCCGGAAAGCAATTTCCGAACAACATGGTCAGTGTACTTCTTTTTAGGTATTCTAGGTGGTGCGGTGATGTATACACTGTCGGTTAAGGAAAGCAGTCGGTTTAAGTCATTTTGAGTAGGGGGAGGATCGGAACTACCATAAAATGGGGTTAAAATTGAGTTAACATCCTCCTTAAGCAAATCCTTCCATACTCGGTCGTTGTGGCCATTATGTGAACCGTGGTGAGGGACCTTGAAAACAGAAGCTTTGCTTCCTTGAACAGGATTTGGTCCTTCAAGTACTGCATTCCAGCCCATATCCGGATCATTGACCTGTTCGAGATCGCTGCCCAGAAGCATCCGGATATTTTCAAATTCTATCCACAGGGCGATGGCACAATGGTTTCTTCTCTGCGCTGGTATTACCCCGCGCTGGACAGAATCGGGCACCAGACCGGCGAAATGGACAAGCGCGCTGTTCACAGCCTTTGCCGACGGTGAAAGGCTGCGAATCCGTACTCTTGGGGCAACGCTCTCGAAAACAATGGTCGAATCACCGGCGTAATGGATTCTGCGTTTGTATCTCTTTGCGGAATCATGTTTGTAGGCATGGGCGACTATCTTCGCTATTTCGCTCACACCGCTGGTGAGTCCCTCTGGCCGCTCAAAATCGATCATGTCCGCCACCTTGCTTCCACTCAGTACATCAAAGGAATGAAAGGCGGTCAATAATTCATAGAACTCATCCTTGCAAAGTGCCTGAGAAAAATAGATATAGGCAGACGGGCAATGTTCGACTACTGCGGATATCCCCTTGATATGATCGTCATGCCAGTGGGTTACAACCACCCGCTGGACGGCTTTGCAAGGATCAACACCTAAGTTTTCGAGGTAGCGCAGGGCAATGGGCTGGGAGCTTGTATTATCGAGACATGAATCAACTACCAACCAGTCGTTATTGCCAAGATGGACAACAACGCACTCGCCACGGCCAGGGCCGAATAGTGAGATTTCAAGTTCATCCGGGGACGGAGGGTCAACCTGAATGTCTGGCAAGAAGATTGGCGAGTTGTTTTGCGGCATTTTTACGTTCAACCATTTTTCTTTTGGGTATCACCAGCCTTCTGAAGCGGATGCGGGAAGTTCTTTGCCTAGGGCCTTTGGAATAATTCGCATAACCGATGGACCAGTAAAATACCGCGCCAGGCCTCAACAATTCTCGGTCTTCCAGGTTGACATCTTCAATAGAAATTGAGACCTCCTCCGGGGAACTCAGAGGATGAGTTTTATCAAATAGGGTGGCAACAAATTCATCGGTCCCAACTTTTTCCACACGGCCTTGCCATAATTGCAACAGCTTGAAATCGCTTTGCACAACATTAAAAACCGGCCGGATAAAATGACGATCAACTGAATGTCCTGTCTGATTGGTCCCTGTCCCGGCAGCTGACTCAGATTCAAGATGTGCCGTATGCCCATTATGTTTCTGCAACATCTCTGCATCAAAATCCTCGGCCGGGTCATTCAATAAGATATCGTCTGAGATATCATCCCGAGGGGGTTCTGTTCCATATCTGGAAAAGAGTATGGGTTCTGTTAACATTAGATCGCCTTTGTTATTGTCGTTTCAATAATTCTATCAGCAGATTGAAGCAGCGCGTCCCAGTTGTTTTCCAAAATCACTGCCAACTGCTCTGCGGTTTGTTCATCATCTTTGACCAATTCGTCCAGTTCAATGTGGTGATTGACTCCCATAAAAACGCCGTGGGGTGTCACTTGTGCTGATGGTGCCAATTGTACATTAATTCTACCGGGCAAGTCATCATCCCGCGGAGTTTGAATCTTCAAGCTGGTCAGGCCAGGTTCGCGAAGGGTCTCCTGCCAGATATCCTTCGGAGCCAGAGTGTCGCCAATCTTGTGCCATGTCTCTTCGTTCTCAGCCCGATAATGGATATCCTTGTTAACGCCGAGTTTCGTTATCGGCGTATGCTCAAGAATCGCGAATGTAGAGACAACAAAATCGCGCAAAGTCGTATAATTGGCCGTTTCTGACGTCGAGGCGGAAAAACGGTCCTGAGTAACCTCAACCTTCAGCCAATCCAGACGAAATTGCGTTATTTGATTATGAATGATGTTTACTTCCGGCTTCAGAACGTCGTAATTGGGCAGTATCTTGTTCAGCACAAACCACGCCGGCTGAAAAATAGCAGGATTAAAACTGCCAAGTAAGACTATGGAAACGCCTTCGACTTCGTATTTCACGGGACAATTCATCTATCGCAAATAGTCTGTTGAATACATAACTCCTTAATATTGGCTGATGCCTATTGTCAAGAGAAAAAGGATATAGGAGGTTCAAAAGTACCTGTAAGTTCATTTAGAAACAGTCCCCTAGTTCATTCGCCTTAGTTAAATAGCTCCTGTTGTTCAATAGCAATGCATTAGGATAATAGATTGTTAGCCGTAAATAGATAATATATCTTTTTGGTAATCTATGATAAAACTTTTTTTAGGCAGACCACCAAAAAACAACCATTGCAACCAGTCATCAATTATTAGCTCAATTGCTTCATCGCTTAATTTATAGCCAGAAAGTTCATACGTATAATAGTGTAAGCCAATAGCTTGCAGATGGTCGAATCTCAGAATTGACTCTTTGGGACCACTAATTGGGAGTTCATCCCAAAAAAATTGAGGATATTCAGCATGTCGTATTCTTTGAACTAATTGAGGGTTATATCCAGCACGGCTTCCGTCCTTATCAACACCATAATATGGTGCCACGAGAACTGTTGGAGCAGTTAATTTTTTAGGCATCCCACGTCTCAATTCATTATCTACAATAGGAGTATCAATACCAAGCACGAGACATGGCCGTTTCTTTGCCCTATATGCTGTCCATAATTCTTTTTCGTGAAGTGACAATGCGGCCACAGGTAAATTTGCTTTTGGACGACTATCATTAATGCGTAGTGGTGTAATATAAATTATTGCGCTATCGTGTTGTTCTGCCTGTTTTCTGCCTTTTGGTGTTAAAGTTATGGGGATTTGATCTACATGTGGAACAAATGCATAAACAAGGCATCCTTTTGTTATTTTTTTCTTGTCATATTTTTCCCACCAAGATGACACAATGTTTTGAACTGAATCAGTCGGAAACATCTCCACCTCTCCTTGCTGGAGATTTCCATAAAGAATCAGAAAACATTACTTCCTTTTCACCTTGTGGAATTTCAGGACCAGCCAAACTATCAAGCCATTCTATTCCATCAAAATATACATCATCATAACGAGGAGATATTGGCGGAGTAATAAGTTTTTTTTCTTGCCTTTTAGCAGTGAGCCGCTCTTTGCTCATAGCTCGCAGATTACGCATTTTTTCTTTTAATTCTTTTTTCTTATTTTTTGTCAATTGCGTAGTGACAACGTGCTCATTCTCAATATTTTTCTTCTTGTTTCTCAAATGTGAGAAATCTAAATATTCATTAGGTGCAGCTAAAAGCATCGGCGAGGTAGAATAAACATATGCGAGTAATTCAGGGGTATATTTCCCAAATTGACGTATATATTTGCGGAGTACAGAACTGATAATAAGCGGAAGTTCTCTTTCTATGGTTGGCATCTTAGTATCGTCGACTGGTTGCCATCTAATCCACTCATCTTTATCTTCGTAATCACTTGGAAATACCTTCTTGTCAGCACCAATATCAAAAAGGGCTGGCTCAATACGCTCATTTACAATTTGTGACCAAGGCCCAAACTTATAAAATTGCCAGTCAACTCCGGTGAAAATTTGTCCGTCATTATTTTCGGCATATGCCAAATCAGCTAAATAAACATATTTAATCAAATGAATAGGGCCAAGTTGCCTATCGACAAAATTATCTTGTTCGCCCGCAACTAATAGGGCGTATTGTAAAATTAAATCTATCTTTTTAATGTCTATTGACATAACTATCTGTAAATTTATTATAACATATCGGCTAGCAATTGCATTTACTTGACCGCCAACAGCTCGGCGGTCTTTTACCCTCTTGTCTCCCTCTTCAAGCTGGGTAATTGATTTGCTGGCTGTCTTTTCTCTTCCCTTCCACAATGGCGATTTCTTCCTGAGTAAGGCCATAGAGGTCATAGACCAGGGCGTCTATTTCCTTTTCGAGGAGGAGGATAGCGGGGCTGTCGGGGTCGGTAAGGATTTTCTCAACGAGTTCGATGATGGAGGCTTTTTGAGGGGGCGAAACTTCAACAATTGGAATTTTTTCTACATACATGGGCTTAAATTCAAGAAAACCCCCTGCACGTACAGCCGCTTGTAGAGCTATTACCCACTTGCAAATATGAGAATTCAAAATTCCAAGTAGATAAAGATCACCTCCAGGAATTATATTGGCAGGAGCACTGATATAGGCTTTGGAATAATCTATAGTAAATTGAGGAATTGTGGCCAAATTCCCCCATATAATTTTCGGCCGTTCAAATTCCTTGTAATAGGCGCAAGATCGCAGTTCCCACCAAAATTTTCCTTGATCATCCCGTTTCCTCAGCTTCTCTTCCCATTTTGACAAATGGCTGTAAATAGCTGGATAAGCCTTATTGAACAAATCTCTAGCCTCAGACTCTGTTTCTGCATGGGACCAAGGCCACGCATGATTAACGCTGCTGGGGATATTGATAACATACAACCCAGCCCACTCAGTCTTCCACCGCTTAATATCCCGCCCCCGCAGCCATGGCTTTATCAGTTTCTCACTGTTCGGGTCTTCAGCCATCAGCCGTTCCCTGGTGGCCTTATCAATCACAAAGGCCCTGTTAAGCCCAGTTTTGATCCCATAGTAAAAGTTCCCTCTTACATATTTCCCAAGCGGCATCCCTGCGGCACGAAGCTTATCCATGAGGGCCAGCACCTCGGGCCGCTCCAGGTTCCAGCCCTGCCTGCTTAAGGCGGAGACCTTCATTGGAAAGCCGATGTCCGCCAAGGTGTTCTCCACCTGTTCAATCTGCTCTTTTTCGGTAAAGGTGGCGGCCATGGCCTTTCCTTCCGGTTGAGGCGAATTTTTCTCAAGGAGAAGGATTGCCGGATAGGTGGTGGCGTCAAAAATCGGAAGATCGCCAAAATCAATAACCACCTTTGGCACAGCCTTTGTGGTCAGGAGCTCCCTGGTATTCTTGCCATAGGCAGCCCGCATGAATTTGTTTGGTGCGATGAAGCAGAGATGGCCGCCTTCCTTCAGCACCTCCAGGCCGCGTTTGTAAAAGTAGGTGTATAGATCGGATGTGCCGCAGTAGAATTTTTCAAACTCGGCCTTGAGTTTCGGCTTCAGGGGCTTGATGGTCTCCTGTCGCACATATGGAGGATTGGCTATTATGATATCGAACCCGCCTTTTTCCCTGAATACGTCGACAAAATAGAGCTTCCACGGAAAGAAGTTTCTGGCAACGTTTCCATGGGTCATCTCCCGAAGTTCCCGCTCAAGAGACTTGGGATTAAAATCATATTTCTCATCAAGCTTGGCTTTTTCGGATTCAAGCCATCGCCTTTGGTCATCTTCGTTGAGTATCCTGTCCGCAGTTTCTTTTTTTCGGTTGAGATCTCTGAAGTAGTCCTTCTCCTGCCGCTCAAGCTCATAATGAAAAATATCCACAATAGATTCTTCTACTTCCCGCTTCAGCCGCTTCTTGTCCCCCACATGAATGGCGCTGAACAGGTCATTCTGTTTCCGGTGCAGGTCCTCAATCATGCGGTCAAGCTCAGGGTCCCCCTGGAAGATACCGCCGGTGCCGTTTTTTTTCCTGGTCGTATCCAGGGAAATCCCGTGGAATTTTTCTACGAGGCTGTCTCCCTGCATGATCTTATAATCCAGGTTGGGAAGGGGCTTGATGGAGTGATAATCATCCTCGTCCACTACCAGGGAAAGCCAGAGCCTTAGCTGCGCTATGTCGATGGCGCCCGGATCGATATCAACACCGTAAATGGACTGCTGGATGCAGTTGCGCTTGAGGTCGTAAATGCTTCTCTCGGGCTCATCCTCAAGATAGGTGGAAAGCACGCTTCTGGCCTTCACAATTTCGTGCATCATCCCCACTGCGAAAGCACCGGAGCCGATGGCAGGGTCACACACCTTGATGTTCTTGAGTTTCTCGTCCAAGACCTTTGCATGCTTTCGTATGGACTCAGGCACCTGATAATGGTAGGATTTCGTGCCCTGGATCTTGGCGGCATCGTGCTCAATGGCAAATTCGCCCTTGCGGACAAAGTCTACAATATCCTGTTTCGGAATGATTGTCTTCCGACCAAAAGTTTTAAGCGGCATCTGTTTGGGACTGGAATTCCCGAACAGTTCCGCTTGTTCGGGCGCATCAGGCATGATGGGCACCTTGCCCGTATTGACCGCAGAATCCAGGTAATGGATGAGGCTTTCCTGGCACATGTAGTGGACAATGGTCCTGGGAGTATAATAAGCCCCTTGGCCCTTCCGCAGGTTGTTCGGCAAGAGGTTCTCAAAGACCTTTCCCAGCATTTCAGGGTCAACCGCTACTTCCTTTTCAAGTGGCTCGTCCTCGCATACTGTAAAGTTATAAGTATCGAATGTACTGAAAACCTTGGCGAAGAAATCGTTGCTGATGAGTATGTCCGTCTCCTGCCAGTTGTAGCCGTTTATTGGCTCAAAGAGACCGCCGTTCAGGAAGGGAATCTTGATATCCAGCCGGTCGTAGTAATCGTTCTCCCGCTCTGTTGCGAGAGCCATATAAAACAGAGGCTCGAGTATGTCGTTAAAAAAGTTTTCATAGCTGATGAAATGCTTTTTAAAGAGCTTTTTAAGGAAATCCTTTGATCCGTTTCCCCATGGCTTGAAATTTCCCTGCTCGTCCCGTCCTACTCCAAGCCACCCTTTCTTCTGCAGGAAATAAAGAAATACGATCTGCCCCAGAAGCTTCTTGGCAAAATTGGCAGTGTCAATAGACTTTGACTCAAATTCCTTACCGACCCTTGGGTCCTTTGCCACGATGCCATCTATCTCCTCCGTGAGCCTTTCAAAGAGGCCCCGGTATTCCTGATAGAAACGGCTGGTAACGGCCTCGACGCTGAATGCCTTTTCAATATCTTCTATTGTTGGGTTTTGGTGAACGTCCTCAAGAATTGGCAGGAGCTGCTCCTGGGCCGTGTGATTCGGTTCATTTTTGCCCACAAGGAAGGAATAGCGCCTGGCAGGGGTAAGCTTTTCTTGAACACGGACTATACCTGATTCTGCGATCTCCTGGCTGTACTCCATCCGCACAAACGAAAACCGCCAGTCCTCCAAATTGTCTGTGTAGTAGGCAACAAGAGCCGCGTCCTTTTCTCCCCGGCTTTTCAGATACCGGGCGACAAAGTTACGCTGTGTGGTCCTTGCCCTTTCAAGAGCGGTTTCTCGGACAAGCTGAACAGTAAGCACGTCAAGTTCGTTGCCTGCCGGGTCATGATATTTGCCTAATCGTTTGTACCGCTTGACATGGTCTTTGAAAGAGTCTGGAATATAGGCTCCGTAATAGTCAAAGGTCTTGGAGCTATCGAAATCGTTGAGCAAATTGAGGACAAAGCGCTGGAACCTGGCTTCATCAAAGGGATGGTCAAAGGTGTCTGATATGATATTAGCTGCTGCCTGCCTGTTCATCACTTACTGCCTGTTCCTGCCAGAAATCCGGAAAGGATGACCTCACGTCTGGCGGGAAGAGCGGTTTTTCCTGACGGTTTAAATCCAAGGAGGGTATAGGGAATATGGTTCTTGAGAAGTCCCAGGACCTTGTGAGGATTGCTCTCCCTTTCAATGGTCCTTTTTATTTTCCTGGTGGTGTTTTTGGGAATGACTCCATGCGCATAGGCTGAAAGAACCTGCCTGATATATTCCTCGTCATCATCAGTAAAACCGGGATGGAGGCGGAATTCCTTGGCCTTTAGCCGCCTGATCACATAACTTTCATTGGATCTCCCGCCTCTGGAGCCAGTAAGCTCGGGTTTCTCGCCGGAAGTGACAAAATCAAACCGGAGTTTGTTTTGATCCAGCATGGGGTAATACTGATCTGTAATCCTGCACCGCCTGGTGTCTTCCTCACACTGGAACAGATCCACCGCATCAAAGAAGGTGACTTCCTCCGATCCATTACCGTCTGTTACGAAGAACTTCTTTAGCTTTCCCTTCCTGAAAAAGGTGATCAGGCGGTCACCCTTGCCGCCAGCCACCATTCCTGAACGGGCCTTTCTGGGCAGTCGTTTGATTCCTTCAAAGAGCTCCGGCTGGTTATCCCGGATGTCCCGCATCAGTTGAAGATATTCCAGTTCAGAACGTCCGTCTTCGCCTCCGGCGCTCTCGTAGGTCTTTTTGCTGTTAAGCCGTTTATACAATGTATCACCGAAAATTTCGTGGGATGCCACGATTTCCTCTTCGGTGAGATACTTGGCATCCTCGCCCAATGTGTCATGAAAGGCCTGGATTTTGGCCTTTATACTATCCTCAAGCCCGATTTGAATGTCTGACTGAGCCGTTGGGAAAAAATTGAAAATGTAAATGTGTTGGTGTTCCGTCCCCACGCGGTTTACGCGCCCGACCCGCTGCAGGACCCTGGTGGGATTCCACGGCAGGTCGTAGTTTATGATGATATTTGAACGGTGCAGGTTAATTCCCTCGGAAAGTACATCCGTGCTGATCAGAATCCGAAACTCATCACTCTGGGACTTGTAGTTTGGATCAAAGTTCTGTTTAATTAACTCCCTGGCCGTGGCATTTGATATGAACTGGCCGGAGACCAGACCCCCTTGGCTGAAAAAGAACAGTACCTCATCAGGAGCATGCTTATTCAGTTTATGGTGCAAATATTCTCCGGTTTCCCTGGATTCAGTAAAAATAATTACCTTTTTGCCCGCCAGATCCTGGTTGCTTTTCAGCTCCTTAACAAATTGTTCAAGTTTGGGGTCAGCATCTACCCCTTTCCACAATTCCCTGATTTTTCTTAAGATTTCGAGATCATTTCTCAAATCCCTGTCGAACTCGGACGTGAATTCATCTGATTCAAATTGCTGAATTTTTCCCTCTTCCAGGAGTTCCAGGATCCTTTCCCCGCTGTCTTCATTCAAAAGGTCATATATGTTAACTTTTTTACTGATGAGCACCTTTCCGCCCGAAAGCATTTTGATAAATTTTTCATAAGATTCCACAAAACGGTCAAGGGTTTTCCTGAAGGCAAAGAAACTGCTTTCCAGGCGCTTCACCAGGATGCTTTTCATGAACCCGCCTACATTCCGCTGGCTCTGCTGCTCAAAGTCCGAGAGTCTTTTTTTCAGATAGAGAAGCGGGGTATACCGGGCGTATTTGAGTTTCCTGAGGAGATCTATGGTGCGGTTGAATACGGCGTCAACCTCTTGGTCAAATTCATAAATGATCCGCCTGGGCTCTCCCACTTCAGGGAAAAACAGGCCCTGTTCCTTAATATCCTTGTTGAAGTAACTTATGATCTCCGATCTGGTCCGCCTGACCATGACGTATTTGAGTACCTTTTCCCGGATCTCCCTTGATCCTTCCTGGACGGCTTTTATATATTCAGGATCGGATTTCTTGAAATTCTTAAGCGGTTTCTCAAGGTTCTTAAAAAACTTCTCAAGGTTCGGAACGCCCGGAATAGTTGACTTCTTGGGAATCTGAAACAGTTTCAACTGGCTGAATATGTCCTGAAAAGTATTATTGAGCGGCGTGGCGGACACCAATATGACTTTTTTGCCGAAACAGATCTGATGGAGCTTCTCAAATCCGCCCGTGTATTCATTCCTGAAGCGGTGCGCTTCATCTACAAAAACATAGTCATATTTCTCCGTTCCGTCTTTGAGGATCTGATCCAGCTTGCCGAGAGATCCTACTTTGGCGGAAATGCCGAAGTCGAAAAAGGTCTCTTCCCAGTATTCCTTGAGCACCGGCGGACAGATGATTAGCTTGCCGCCTGGAAGTTGCTTGGCAAGAAGCGCGGAAATGAAAGTTTTCCCCAATCCCACCACGTCAGCAATAAAGACACCGTCATATGCATCCAGGATCTTTTTGGCCGATACCACCGCCTGCTTTTGATACATGAAATCCACAAAACCGGGAGGCATGGTTAGCTCAATTTCCTGATCCAGGTTGATATCCTCCTTGAGGTATTCATAGAGCATTTTGAGATAGAGATAATACGGCGAGATTCCGTCATTGAGCCATGTTTTGTTCTGTATGGTTTCAACAAAGTCCTCCGAGATGTCTACGGCGTCTTTCCAGAGATTTTCAAACTGATTGAGAGCAAATTCGACATCCGCTCTGTTTTTGAGTTCAACATTGAACTCCCGGTGCGCCACCAGCCCGCTTTCAGAAAAATTACTGGAGCCGGTGATCACTCTGCCATAGTCAAGTGCTCCCTCTGGAAATCTGGTGATGTAAACCTTGGCGTGAAGGTCTTCGCTTGGATAGGCCCGGAACTCCAGCTTTTTGCCATTCCCTCCGCGGGTAATATCTTCTTCTTTGTCCGCGCAATCGGCTGTCAGAAACTCGATGAATTTCTTGATCCCGACTTCTGTGTCAAATGAGTCCTCGGAGTTATCCATTTCACTGATTGTATGCTCAGAAAAAAAGCGCTTTGTTCTGCTATGGGATTCAAAATCAATTTGCCTTTGGACCCTTGCTTCCTCAATGATCTCATAGGCCTTGGGATCAATCTTGAGGCCAACAAGAATCCTGATCTTGCTAATATCTTCAAGGGCTTCATAAATCCGGTGAAACCCACTCGTGCGAAAATAGCCCACCAATACGTCAAAATATTGAACATGTTTCAAGATAGCCTTGAAACGGTCCAGTAAAGATGCACCAGGCTCATTGGTAAAAAAAGTCAGGTCACTGTTCATGGCCCCCTCCATTACTCCCTGATAGTTTTGCCAACGCACCCTTATACCTTATAAATGTTAGGTCTAAAGCACACTACATCTATTTTATTCCCACTGCCAGGAATAAGACAAATCATATTGTTTGAGCCATTTCAATTTGTCAAATATCAAAATATGTAACAAAAATTATTTTTACAATAAGTTTTATTACTCCAGTATCAGTATGCGCAAAAAATTTGTTTGTGACTGTAGAATTGGAGAAGTATCTAATCTCTTGGTTTTTATTCTACGCTGCTTGCAGTGATAAAAAACTGTCCTTTAAGGGATACCCCGACCACTTGTGGTGGAGTAGTTCATTTCAACGTACTTAAGGTACTTGACAAGAACTGCTCGTTCTGGTATTAATAATTAAGGTAGAGCTAAAATAATAATAAATGGAGGTTATTACTATGGTAATGAAAGCAGCGAAGCGAGGAGCGAGAACAAGCGAAGAGAAAATAACGATAAATGAAAAAATTAAAACTATTTCCTTCTCTGCTGGATTTTTCCGAAATCATAATTTAAATCAGGATAATGCACAATTTGTAAGGCTTGGCTATGATGCAGATACTAATGAGGTGGGAATAGACTTTTTAGGAAAGTCTGATAACAGTGACGAAGCAATGAAATTAACTTATACTAAAACTGGGACTGCTGCGTCATGTCCTATTAGACACTTACTTACCTCTTTTGCGTTGGATATTAAAGATGTATCTGGTCTTTATAAAGATGATGCAATTGTCGGCCCAACCAAAATAAATGGATTTACGGACGAAGGTTTCCTACTGAAGGTAAACAAACGTCTATCAACTGGCTCTTAACTTCAAAAGGCGGTTATCAATTGACAGGTTTAATTGAAAATTTAGTACTCATTGTTATGGTACTTTCAGCATTAATTGTCGTTGTGATTCTTTGGATGGCTAACAAAACTAGTTTCCGTGAACTGGAACTAGACATCAAACGGCTCAAGTTCAAGCTGAAAAAATAAGTCACCGAGGTCACTTAATAGTGAATTTGGAGAAGGGATTGCGGCGAATGTAGTCAAAGGGTCTCTCGAGATGGCTTCCAAACCCACCTCGAGCCTCGGCTCGAGATTAATCAGTTGCAGTCAGGAGCGACTTCTGAATTGCCGAACGTTGATGGCTGTCAGATGAGATTGTCATGCAGGCTGACTTTATCAGTCAGACTTTTGTCATTTTTTGGGAATCAGCTCATGGTATTTGGCAAGCAGATGGTGATTTTGAACAAATGATTTACCCTTGAACTGAATTTGCGCCATTTTCTGTCTCCATTTTTGGATCTACAGCTTATCTGCAAGAGTTAGCTCAGACAATTACACTTTAATCCCTTCATATTAAGACCGAGTGCCCTCCAGATATCAGACTGCTCTTTGCACAAAGCAATATCAATACCGCTTCCATATTTCTTTATAGTTTCTATGATTGTTCCGAACATCTTGATCCTAAGGTTTTTGGGATATCGTAGTTTTTTTCCTTCTTTGACTAAACTTCTGTTAATCCTCAATAAAGGAGAATCAGGAAACCGGGAGCTAATATGATTGGCAAGTCCGTTGGATGGTCGATATTCACCTATGGTAATTCTTGTAGGTTGAACATATTCAAATATATTATCAACGAGTGAGATGTAATCCTCTTCCCAGGTAGAATAGAATATGACCGGATCTATTCTCAAACGTACTTCATAACCTGCTTTCTGTGCTTTAGCCGCAGCGGTCAAACGAGCCTCAGGAGAAGCAGTTCTATGTTCTAACTTCTGAAAAACAGAATTAGTATTTACACTAAAAGAAATGATAGATTGCCCGCCGTGGTCAAGGTGAAGAATATCATCTACGCAGTCACTTTTCGTTAAAAATAACAATCGTGTTCCCGGGGCATGTTCAGGCATAAAGGGAATAATCTGTTTTGCAAAGCCGGTTATGTAGTCCACGGCCAAGGGGTCGCCAAGTTCACCAAGATTCAGGACTCTCAAGGATTTTGGTTTTTTTGATCTGTCAAATTTGATAATTTCATCAAACATTTTTTCATAATTTATAAAATGGGTGGAAACAGGCTGCGTTCGGAAAGTCAAATACAAATAACAGTACTCGCACCAGAAGTTGCAGTTATTATAAGCTGTTAATTTGTAAAATTTAGCGCACCGTCCAATGGGATGTTTAAACTGTTCGATAAAAGGACTCGTTCTGTCGCGCAATAATAGAACGCTTCTTTCAGCTCGCAGCTTTTCTGTGCCAGTTTCACCATTAGTACCTGGTATCTTTTCAATCCAAGTCAAAGGTAACTTGGATTGACTGGCTATTTGTTTAACCCTTACCTCGTTGGTCCTGCCGCGAATAGCCCATAGTTCAGTCACAAGAGGCTTTTGTATTTTTCCTTGATAGTATGCCAGGCTTTCTTCCTGAATTCGATTTGCGGCTTCCATGTCCTCAGCCGGGCACTCCTTTAGAGTGGCCATTACAAGTATTTCCTGTATTTCTTGAAAATATCACTGACAATCTTTTCTCCTGTTTCATTATGTGTAGCAAAAAACAAGAGGAATAAAGGCCCACTCCTGCTGTTTCTCATGAGCACGGGCTCGGGAACAAACTTAAATCCGGCATTCTTTTGTAACCTTTCCCTTCGAAACCAGTCCCCGAGTTCAATATTACCAGCAATTTTCATTTGGTATATTTCACCAAAAAGGTCTTTTTGCTCTCGGTATAGTATTTTCTGCCATTCTTCGCTTCCACAAAATCTGTTCATTCGTTCTATTTGTTCCGAAGATGCATCAAGCAAATCCTTGTGCAAGACATTTCGATTCATGTCCATAAGGGGAAAGTTCAAAAAGATTTCAGTAGTCCTCAGTCTGGCTGCCGCCACAATGGTTTCCCATTTAAGATGCAAACCGTATGGATCCAAAATACATAAGGCTCTTTTATAACTTTTATAAGGAAGCGAGGGCAAAATTTTTTCTGTCAATATCTTGTTACAGTCTTCCTGATATATGTTTACGTTCGTCCTATCGCCAGTCAGCCTATTAAGGATTTCCGCTTTCTCTTTATCAATATCAATGTAATGATATTCTGTAAAAGGGTGGTCGATCTCTAGAACGTTCAATGGGGAGCCCGGGATAAACTCTCCAGTTCGTCTTGAAATGTGGACGCCAGGTCCAGCAAAGGCATCAATATAGACATATCCTTTGCACCAGGCCTTACTTTTCATGATTGTTGTAAATGCGCTCGCGTATTCTTTGATAATGTCCAGCTTGATCTCAGACCAAATGCCTATCTTGTCCAATTTCATCTCTATTCATCCTCTGATGTCCCGAATTGGTAAAAAAAGTCAAGTCACTGTTCATGGTTCCCCCAGTTCGCAAACCTTGGAAGAAAAACTGCTATTATCTTACTTCGGACATATGCGTAATAATAAGTATCCATTCTGAAAATTCCGACGAATTTCTTTATTGTCACAGGAAGATTATATCATGTTACTGGTAACTGCAGCCCAGATGATGCAAGAATTAGATAAAAAAGCCATGGAAAACGCAGGACGCGGGATCTTTGAGTTCATCTGCTGGCATTTTGCAGCGAGGTCCCACCAGGGGATCACCATCCTAGTGGGACTTGGGCTGTGTTTTATGGGACATCTTATATTTCCCCCTGTCAAGCTCAAAAACTTCTCTTTAAAAACAGCTAATTGAAAACTTGGGTATCTAACAAGCGCAAGTTCCCTTTGGGCCTTGTAACAGCTCCTGCAAAAGGTTCGGCGGATCTCTCACCAGTAGCGAACCTTGGATCTAACCATGGACTTTAGCGGGCGTTCATGAAATTATTCTTTTTTCTGCATTTATGATATATTGGAATTATACTCCGCCAAGTTCGCGTAGACGCCCCAGGAGAACTGCATCACATCATATGTGCACGTAATAGGGGGCTTGCCAATTTATACAACATATTTCACCGGCTACCTGATCAAGCTTCTTGAAAAAATCGACTGGGAATCCTACCGCAATGTCTTGGATCAATAGGAAAAAGAACGCATTCTCAAAAAACAATGGTAATTTCTTTTGCTTGCATGAACAACTAAACCTCGTCTAAACATATATGGCCATGTCAGACATCCAATGAAAAACAGGGAAGCAAAAACAAGGTCAGTCTTTTTTGGGTTAACCAAATATTTACTTCCCTCAGGATATTTCTTCTTATAAGATAGATACATTAGTATCGATATCGAGGTTGACGATGGCCAGTGCAGAACAAATAAAAGCGCTTCTGAAGTCACATATAGAAGGAGATAGTTCCCGCTTCTTCTCTGTGGCGATGCAGGTGGCGGCTCATGAAGCAAAACTTGGGCATGGCAAACTCGCCCGAGAATTACGGGCCATTATTGATGAAGCGAAAAAGAAGAGGTATGCCGTTCCCTCACCCAAACCTGTGCCTATTGCCCAGCCACGCGGTGAACTTTCAACTCTTTTAGAGGCCTCATATCCAAAACTCCGGTTGTCAGACATGGTCCTGGATTCCGATATTCAGGAGCGTCTGACCAGATTAATCATAGAACAACGGCAAATAACCAAAATCCGGGCCCATGGCCTTTCGCCACGAAAAAAATTGCTTCTTGTCGGTCCACCCGGGACGGGAAAGACCATGTCGGCAAATGTGCTGGCTGGAGAATTGGGGCTTCCTTTGTTCCTCGTTCGCCTGGACAGCCTCATTACGAAATACATGGGTGAGACTGCCGCCAAGTTGAGACTCATTTTCGATGCCATTGCTCAATCCCGGGGCGTATATCTGTTTGACGAATTCGACTCAATAGGATCTCGACGTGGACAGATCAATGATGTAGGGGAAATACGCCGGGTTCTTAACAGTTTTCTACAAATGATAGAGCAGGATGATTCGGACAGCATCATATTAGCTGCGACAAATCATCCTGATATCTTGGATTATGCATTGTTCCGACGGTTTGATGATGTTATTGAATACAAGCTGCCTGAGCGCAAATTCATGGTCAAATTACTCAGGGCCAAGCTGGCGGCCTTCGACAAAGCGCAGATCCAGTGGGAAAAACTTTCCGATCTGGCAATCGGTTTGAGTCATGCGGATATTACCCGAGCATGTGAGGATGCCATCAAAGATGCTGTTATTCATGATCGGGACGAACTTACCATTAAGGATATCATGAAGCCGTTATCGGAACGAAAGGCAATCCGGAACAAATAATATCCGTGTTGTAGAATATTCATATTTTGGTAAAATTAACATTGACAAATGCCGCAAAGCAATCCCTCAAGACTCCGCCATCTTCTTATCACGGGTACAGCTAATACGGAATTCTATACTTCCCCTGCTACCGGGGGTGGTAGCAAATCAAAATTGCCCCCACGTCAAAGGCAAGCTCACGGTCAAAGATTGCTTAATCAGTTAAACAATCTCCGCCAAGAAGCTGAGAAGCTGCTGGAGGAACAGATCGCCTTTGGCGTTGATGCCGGAAACGGAATCTGCCTGCAGTTTGAAAGTGAACCTGACTTTGACTTGAAGCTTGAAAGTCTTGAATTCATTCGGTCGGGCATCGAACTCCTTGCCGTTACAAAGGAAGACAGCAAAACGCTGGCAACCGTTTTTGTGCCGGAAGGGAAACTGTCTTTTTTTATAAAAAGAATTACAGCATACATGGAGAAGGATACAGAAAAAGGCAGACCAAGACATCAGCAACTGGTGGAAAGCATTTCTGCAATCCGAAGGGCCGTCCTCAATGCCTTGTGGACAGACGATAATGACTGCCTCCCTGAAGAAGATAGCCCTATCTGGTGGGAAGTGTGGTTGCGGGTTGGCAGTGACCGAAAGGCGATCGTCGATTTTTTCAACAAGCACGCTGAACGAATCGGTCTGACTGTTGGTCAAGAACAAATCAGCTTTCCAGACAGGACTGTGGTAACGGCATTAGGCACCAAAGCACAGATGAGCAGGTCAATCAATCTGCTCAATTGTATTGCAGAACTTCGAAAGACCAAAGAAACGGCCGCCTTTTTCACTGCAATGGGGGCTGAAGAGCAATTTGAGTGGGTGAAAGAGGCATTGACCAGAATTGATCCTCCCCAACAAGATAGCACGGCAATCTGTATTTTAGATTCGGGTATCAATAATGAACATCCGCTTTTGCGCCCGGCCCTGGATGCTTATGACATGCACGCTTATGACCCCGCCTGGGGCGAAGCTGATCATGACGATCATGGCACTGAGATGGCGGGACTCGCCTTGTATGGCGATCTTACGGAGTTGCTCAGCCACTATGACCGGATTGCGCTTTCTCACCGTCTTGAATCAGTGAAGATACTCCCACCTCATGGCATAAATCCCCCTCACCTTTACGGTGATATTACCGCTGAAGCCATTGCTCGCTCTGAAGTGACCGCACCTCATCGAAGCCGGATTGTGTGCATGGCAGTGAGCACTATTGACTTCAGGGACCGCGGCAGGCCATCTTCATGGTCGGCCCGGCTGGATGCCTTGAGTTCAGGGGCTGATGACGAAAAGCAAAGGTTGATAATTGTCGCTGCCGGGAATACTGCCGAAGACATGCGTTATCATTACCCTGATAGCAACCTGACAGATGGAATTCATGATCCCGGCCAGGCATGGAATACAGTCACGGTCGGAGCTTTTACTGAGAAGGGCTTAATTGACCCTGAAGAATATCCCGGCTGGAATCTGGTCGCTCCACACGGAGACCTGAGCCCATCAAGCTGTACTTCCATGATCTGGCAAAGGCCGTGGCCGCTGAAACCGGATATTGTCATGGAAGGCGGTAACATGGCCATCGATCCTACTGCCGGTAACGCTGATTATGTCGATAGCCTTGACCTGCTCAGTACTGGACGAGAATATATTATCAAACCGCTGGTCACCATGAGGGAGACCAGCGCTGCAACCGCATTGGCATCCAGAATGGCAGCTATGCTGCAGGCTGCATACCCGGAGTATTGGCCGGAGACCATCCGTGCTCTCTTGGTCCATTCCGCAGAGTGGACTGAAGCAATGCAGGCCAGATTTCAGCCGTTAAACACTAAAAACAAATATGAGCAGCTTCTCCGTTATTGCGGATTCGGGGTGCCGAACCTTCAAAGGGCCATGTGGAGTGCACGGAATTCGTTAACACTTATCGCTCAAGACTCCTTGCAGCCATTTGACAAAAAACAATCCAGGTATGTGACACGGGATCTCAACTTGCATACAATTCCGTGGCCGAAGGAAGTATTGCAGGACTTGGGCGAAATCCTGGTAGAGATGAGGGTCACACTTTCCTATTTCATCGAGCCGAATCCGGCAAGGCGCGGATGGACCCGTAGATACAGCTACGCCAGCCACGGCCTCCGTTTTGATGTGAAAAGGCCCCTGGAAAAACTTGATGATTTCAGAGGCCGGATCAACAGGGCAGCCAGGGACGAAGAGATGGCAAGTTCGTCCTCTTCAAGCACAGAATCCGACAACTGGTTGTTGGGGACAAATCTTAGAAAACTTGGGTCATTACATTCAGATCGCTGGACCGGTACTGCCGCCGAATTGGCAGAGAGAGGTTATATTGCAGTCTACCCTGTCATTGGCTGGTGGCGTGAACGTCACCACTTAGAAAGATGGAGTAAGCGCGCTCGCTACTCATTAGTTGTTTCGATAAGAACACCTGAAGAGGAAGTTGATCTCTATACTCCTGTGGCAAATATGATTAGACCCCAAATTGAGGTTAATATTTTAACGTAACCTATTTTCAAATTCCTTCCGGACTGTTTCATATTTCTCCTCCCGTCACAGCGGTCAAAGATTAAACGGTATTTCAGTCTCTCCCCAATCCCTGAACAGCTATTTCCTATCAATTATTTTCCAAACAGAATACAATAAATTTAAAAGCCAAAATGTATAAGTGAGCTCAAATAGGCAGACACATATTTGCTTTATTGGCACCGTCTAATTCATGTGCAGTATTGGATATGAAGAAACGAACAAAAAACGTAAAGAGAAAAAAGTCGCCCCCTAAACACGACAACTATTTACTGTGGATAAGTAAGGGTGAACGATTGTACAAATTCTACTATTTCCGTCCCACTGCCGGACGTAGTGAGCATTTTGAATATCGAATATTAACAAAAGAAAAGGCCAGTGGGATGTTGGAAATGGTAAGCTATAATTTCAAGATCGTAAATGGTATCCCTCAGAAAAGCTCTGTCACCAGGGTTCCTGAAATTTCAAAAGAACAATTAGAAGATATTATTCAAAATGTCGTCAGAAAAACGAATACCGGTCCTGATGAGTTCGAGGAATTGGACCTTTCTATGTTTTCGACAATTGATGAACAACTTGAATTTCTAAAACAACAGGACAGAGTGGATACAATGTACATTATGTAGATAAAGGGCCACGGGCCTGATGAAGAAGAGATTGGGTATAAGGATGAGCCTGCTTCAGTTCTGTTGGAACGCATCCAGGCCGAACGTGAGAAACAGAGCGAGCTAAAGAAAAAGACCCGGACAAGAGCCGTGTCAAAGAAAGGCGGCAAGAAAAAGCTGAAACTCATAAAGAATATCGGATCACGCAGATTCCCCGTATGGGTGTTGCCTGCGGAATTTAGAGACGATCGAACAGGATTGAAAGAAAATTAAATAAGAGTGCCTAGCAGGCTAATGAATCCCCCGAGCAATGATTGTAACATTTTGAAATAACGTAGCTTTCTATTAATTCAACTGAAGTTTCCCGTTTTTTTGGGAGGCTTAGCAGATCGCGGAGTATTTTCCCCAAAAAGTTAATGAGTTATGTTTACGGTAAGTAACTTCTCAATAAGTCCTGGCAACTCCGATGCTTCTGTCAGCGTTTCTTTCTTATTCAGAGGATGCTCAGGTATATCAAGTAATGCTAACCGTGGCTGATGGAGATTATCTGCATAGC
>Ga0190303_1000311_pt1 | contig 20150 bp, 21 predicted proteins | sample 48700701_MG_FD_161672 | JGI IMG/M metagenome (GOLD analysis project Ga0190303, IMG submission 161672) | Hydrothermal vent sediment bacterial communities from Southern Trench, Guaymas Basin, Mexico - 4870-07-0-1_MG | ecosystem: Environmental > Aquatic > Marine > Hydrothermal vents > Sediment ... | reverse complement strand
CATATCGGGTGGCGGATTTCTGATCCTGATCACCCTGTTGAACCAATGGGTCACCCGCACGCCTGTGCTGGACGCCAATGTATCCACCCATCACGCCAGCCAGATGGCCGAACAACTGCGCGGTGAATCCGAACTGGTGCAAAGTCTGGGGATGCAGGGGGCCGTTTTTGACTGCTGGAATGCGGCCCGTGAAACAGCACTTGCCGCCAGCATCCGCGCCGCGGACAGCAACGGCAGTTTTTCCATCCTGACCAAAACATTCCGCATGTTCCTGCAATCGGCAATGCTGGGTCTGGGTGCCTATCTGGTGTTGCAAAACGAGTTGACCGCAGGCGCGATGATCGCAGGGTCCATCCTGTTGGGCCGCGCATTGGCCCCGATTGAGCAGTCAATCGGCCAATGGGCATTGGTTCAGGCCGCCAGCAAGGGATGGAGCAACCTTACGGTTTTGCTTTCCGAAGTGCCGGTTGAACCTGCGCGCACAACCCTGCCCCGCCCAAAGGCGTTGCTGGTTGCCGAACAGGTAACGGTTGTTCCGCCGGGGCAGGCACAAGCCTCGCTTCGCATGGCGAGTTTTACCCTGAAACCCGGTCAGGCGCTTGGCGTTATAGGATCATCCGGTGCGGGTAAATCCACCCTTGCACGGGCGATCACCGGCGTTTGGCGGGTGGCGGGCGGCAAAATCCGGCTGGATGGCGCAACGCTGGATCAATATGATCCCGACGTTCTGGGCCAGCACATCGGATATCTGCCGCAGCGGGTGCAACTGTTTGATGGCACCATCGCCGAAAACATCGCCCGCCTGTCGATGAACCCCGATGATGCGGCCGTTATCAAAGCCGCCAAAAAGGCCGCCGCGCATGATATGATTCTGGAATTCCCCGATGGCTATGACACCCGCGTTTCTACCAATGGCGGGCGTCTGTCTGGCGGGCAATTGCAACGCATCGGCCTTGCCCGTGCGATGTATGGTGCTCCGGTTATTCTGGTGCTGGACGAGCCAAATTCAAATCTGGATAACGAGGGATCAACCGCTCTGAACGGCGCAATCCGCCAGATGAAGGCCGATGGTGGTGCCGTGATGATCATGGCCCACCGCCCCGCTGCCATTCAGGAATGTGACCTGTTGATTGTGCTCGAGGGTGGTGCGCTAAAGGCGTTCGGACCAAAGGATGACGTGATGCGCGAGATGGTGAAAAACCATGAACAAATTCGCCAAAGCGCCACAAAAGGGGGCGTCACATGAACACTGATGCAGCAAAAGGCTGGTCCGCCCGCGCCCCGTTGATCCTAGGGTTTTTGGCCATTCTGGTTTTGATCGGCGGCTTTGGCACATGGTCGGTGATGGTCAATATTTCAGGCGCAGTGATCGCCGATGGCCAGATCGAGGTCGACCAGAACCGCCAAGTTGTGCAGCACCCCGACGGCGGCGTAATTTCGGAAATCCGCGTGCAAGAAGGCGATCTGGTCAATGCGGGCGATATATTACTGCGCCTTGATGCAACCAACCTTGGCTCGGAACTGGTGGTGGTTGAGGGACAATTATTTGAAATGATGGCAAGGCGTGGCCGGTTAGAAGCCGAGCGTGACGGGGCCGATGGTATCAGTTTTGACACCAATCTTATTGCCGCCACTGCCAATTCCCCAACCGCCACTAACCTGATGCAAGGCCAGCAGCGCCTATTCGACGCGCGACTAGAATCACTGGGTCAGGAAGTGTCGCAGATGCAAAAGCGCCGCGGCCAGATTGCCGATCAGATCATTGGTATCACCGCCCAGCAAACCGCGCTGGATTTACAACTGGACCTGATCACGCAAGAACTGGTCAATCAGCAAACTTTGCTGGATCGTGGTCTGGCTCAGGTGTCGCGCGTCCTTAGTTTGCAGCGCGAGGAAGCGCGGCTGCGCGGCTCGATGGGGGAACTGGCCGCAAACAAAGCACAGGCCGAGGGCAAGATTACCGAGATCGAAATCGAGGTGCTAAAATTCGGATCCAAACGGCGCGAAGAGGCGATCACCCGCCTGCGCGATCTGCAATTTCGTGAACTGGAGCTACAGGAACAACGCCGCGCCCTATCCGATAGATTGGCGCGCCTCGACATTCGTGCCCCCCTGTCCGGCATCGTCTACGGGATGCAGTTTTTCGCGCCCCGCTCGGTGATCCGACCCGCCGATCCGGTGCTGTATCTGGTGCCACAGGATCGCCCATTGGTGATCGCGGCCAAGGTTCATCCAACCAATATCGACCAGATTTTCATTGGTCAGGATGTCACCCTGCGGTTCTCGGCATTTGATTCGCGCACCACCCCTGAACTGAAGGGGCGGGTGATGAAAATATCCGCCGATGCCTTTACCGACGAGCGCACCCAAGCCAGCTTTTATCGCTCGGAAATTGCGCTGCTTGACGGTGAAATTGATAAACTGCCCACAGATGCGACCCTGATCCCGGGCATGCCGGTGCAAGCATTTATCCGCACCAATGATCGCACGCCGCTGGCCTATCTGGTCAAACCGCTGAGCGATTATTTCGCCAAGGCATTTCGGGAAAACTGAATTTGGTGGTTTTCCTGTGCGCCAATCGCGGTTAGCGTCCGACAAAACACGCAACCAACGGAGACAGATCAGATGAGCAATTCCTATGAAGCCCGCCTAACTGAACTCGGCGTCACCCTGCCCGACGCCCCCGCCCCCGCCGCCAATTATGTGCCTTACGTCATTTCCGGCGATCTGGTGTTTGTATCCGGCCAAATCTCGAACGGCCCTGACGGGTTGATCGTCGGCAGGTTAGGTGAAAACATGGATGTTGCCGCCGGTGCGGTTGCTGCGAAAACCTGTGCGCTTGGCCTTGTTGCCCAGCTAAAGGCGGCGTGTGGTGGCGATCTTTCGCGGCTTGTTCGCGTGGTTAAACTGGGCGGGTTTGTGAACTCTACCCCCGATTTCACCGACCAGCCCAAAGTGATCAACGGGGCGTCTGATTTTCTGGTGGAACTGTTTGGCGATGCAGGCCGTCATGCCCGCGCTGCCGTCAGCGCCGCCGCCCTGCCATTGGGTGTCGCCGTTGAAATCGAAGGCATTTTCCAGATCAAATGATACCCCTTCCCGATGGCTTTCTAAGCTTGCCGATCGCGCACCGTGGCTATCACGATGCGCGGTTGGGTATCCTTGAAAATACGCGCGCGGCCTTTGCTGCCGCGATTGATGCCGGTTATGGAATCGAGCTGGATGTGCAGCTGTCGGCCGACGGCCATGCGATGGTATTCCACGATTACGACATGACCCGCCTGACAGGTAAACCCGGCCCGATCCGCATGCAGCACCGCGACGATCTAATCAAAACCCGCCTGATTGGCTGTGATGAAACCATCCCCACCTTGCCTGAAATCCTGACCCTGATTGATGGCCGCACACCTGTGCTGATCGAAACCAAGGATCAGGACGGCGCGATGGGGCCAGACATCGGCCCGCTGGAACAATCCGTGGCCGATGCCCTGAAGGATTACGTTGGCCCCGCAGCCGTAATGAGCTTCAATCCCCATTCAATCATCGCCCTATCTAAACTTGCCCCGACCACGCCTCGCGGCATTGTCACTTGCCGCTTTCCGGCCGAACACTGGCAACTATTAAACAAGGAAACGCGCACCCACCTGCGCACCATTCCCGAATACGACCGCGCCCGCGCCAGTTTTATCAGCCATCACCATGACGATCTGGAAAACCCCCGTATTGCCGAATTGCGCAGCAAAGGGGCAAACGTCATTTGCTGGACCATCCACAGTGCCGAGGCCGAGATCGAGGCCCGAAAAGTAGCGGATAACGTTACGTTTGAAGGCTATGTTGCCGCATCGCCAGCATCGTAAGCTATAGCGTAATCACATCACCCGCCGCGTATTTCTTTGACCCGAACGCATTGTGAAACGCCACAAGTGCGGGGAACTCAACACAGTGCATTAGCAGCAGCACCTCGGGCGCCTCGCCCTTGAAATAGGCGATGGTTTCGTCAATCGGCGGGTTGTCTTCGGCCAGCAAATGAAAGCCGCCAATCACCGCATATAACGGCTGGCCCCGTATCAAACAGGATTTTCTGGTCGCCATATTCGATAAACGCCCCCCCCATTCGGCCAACCAATGCATTGAACAGACCTCATTCTCGCATAACAAAGTGATTTTCATAAGCAGCCTCCTGCCCCTTCATCACAAACAGCAAGGCAAAAACCAGCCCCTTGACCCCGCCCACCGATACGCCACACTTGCCCTATGCCCGAACAGATCGAAATCCGCATCCTGACCAGCCTTGCCGACATCCGCGCCGATGATTGGGATGCCTGTGCCTGCCCAGAGGATGGCCGACCGATTGATCCGTTCACCACCCACCGTTTCCTATCCGCGCTCGAGGTTAGCGGGTCGGTCGGTACCGGCACTGGCTGGAACCCGCGCCACATAACGGCCTATCTGGACAACCAGTTGATCGCCGCCGCCCCTGCCTATGCCAAATCCCATTCGCAAGGTGAATATGTGTTCGACCACAGCTGGGCCGATGCCTATATGCGGGCGGGCGGGCGCTATTATCCGAAACTGCAACTGACCGTGCCATTCACCCCCGCCACAGGTCGGCGTTTCCTGACCCGCACCGGGTTTGAAACCACGGGGCAGTCCGCACTGGTGCAGGGGGCGGTGCAACTGGCGGCCGAGAACCAGTTGTCATCACTGCACATCACCTTTTGCACTGAGGAAGAGGCCGAAGCAGGCAAGGAAATGGGCCTGATGCACCGCCTTGGTCAGCAGTTTCACTGGGTGAACGATGGCTATAAAACCTTCGATGATTTCCTTACCTCGCTGTCCTCGCGCAAACGCAAAAACATCCGCCGCGAGCGCAAGCAGGCGCAGGATTTTGGCGGCACCATTCATGCGCTGACGGGCGATAATATCACCCCAGATCACCTCGCCGCATTCTGGCATTTCTATCAGGACACAGGTGCGCGCAAATGGGGCACGCCCTACCTGACCCGCGCGTTTTTCAACATCGCCCATGAAACCCTGCGCGATGATATGTTGCTGGTTATGGCGATGCGTGACGGTCAATGGGTCGCCGGTGCGCTGAATTTCATTGGTGCCGACACCCTGTTTGGCCGCTATTGGGGATGTGTCGAAGACCACCCCGCATTGCATTTCGAGCTCTGCTATTACCGCGCCATCGACTATGCGATTGAACATGGGCTAACGCGTGTCGAGGCGGGTGCCCAAGGCGGCCACAAGCTCGCTCGCGGCTACATGCCCGTCACCATCCATTCCTTGCACTGGATCGCAGACGATGGTTTTCGTGCCGCTGTTGCCCAGTTTCTAGAGCATGAAAGGGACGCCGTGGATGAAGACATCGAGGTGATGACATCCTATGGTCCATTCAAACGGAGATAACCCCGACACCCCAATCATTGTTCCATAAATATCCGCGCCGCAGGCATAGAATCTCTTAAAGACAACAATTGCGTTTCCCGCCGCCCCCGAGTTATCTTCCTTGCAACAACGGCAACCAGAAAGCCCCACTCAAATGCCCCACATTATCGTTATCGGCGCAGGTCAGGCTGGTGCCTCTCTCACCGCCAAACTGCGCAGCCTTGGATATGAAGGCGACATCACCCTGCTCGGAGAGGAACCTGCGTTGCCCTACCAACGCCCCCCCCTATCCAAAGGGTATTTGTTGGGCGATATGACCCGCGAGCGGCTGTTTCTGCGGCCCGAGGAATTCTACGAAAACCAGAATATCACCCTGCGCCTTGGAGACACAGTCACCGCTATCGACGCGGCCACGAAAACCGTCACCATCGGCGGCGAGACCCTCGCTTACGATGATCTCGCCCTTACCACCGGCTCCACCCCGCATCGCCTGCCTGCCGCCATTGGTGGGACCTTGCAAGGCGTGCATGTGGTGCGCACGCTGGCCGATATTGACGCGATGGAACCCGAATTCGCTGTCGGTAAAAACGTGCTGATCGTCGGTGGCGGTTACATCGGGTTAGAGGCCGCAGCGGTTGCAGCCAAGCTGGGCCTGAATGTCACCATGGTGGAAATGGCTGACCGCATCCTGCAACGGGTCGCCGCGCCGGAAACCTCGGATTACTTCCGCGCTCTGCATCTGGCGCACGGGGTAAACATCATTGAGGGTGTCGGGCTGGACCATCTTTCGGGCGATAGTCGTGTGACATCAGCGACCCTGACCAACGAGCAAACCATCCCCGTTGATTTTGTCATCACCGGCGTGGGTATCAAACCGGCCACCGAATTGGCCGAAACCATCGGCATCACATTAGAGAACGGCATCAAAACCGACGCGCAGGGGCACACATCCGCGCCGCACATCTGGGCCGCAGGTGATTGCGCATCCTTCCCATACCGTGCCACTCGCATCCGGTTGGAAAGCGTGCCAAACGCGATTGATCAGGCCGAGGTGGTCGCCGAAAACATGTTGGGCGCTGGCAAAGATTATATCGCCACTCCGTGGTTCTGGTCGGATCAATACGATGTGAAACTGCAAATCGCGGGGTTGAACACGGGCTATGATAATGTGATCACACGGGCGGGCGACAAACTCGGTTCGCAGTCGCATTGGTATTACCTCGGCGATACCCTGCTGGCGGTAGACGCCATGAATGACGCTCGCGCCTATATGATCGGTAAACGCCTGATCGAGGCGGGAAAATCACCCGCGCCCGACATGATCGCGTCCCCCGAAACCGACCTAAAAGCCCTGCTGAAATGAGGATTATCGCAGGCCAGCACCGTGGCCTTGCGCTCGCCTCGGTCGGCAAGGGTGATACGGCTGCCCATCTGCGCCCCACCTCGGACCGCGTGCGTGAAAGCCTGTTTAGCGTGCTGTTGGGCGGGGCCTATGGTGATCCGATCACTGGCGCACATGTGCTGGACCTGTTCGCGGGCACAGGCGCATTGGCGCTTGAGGCGCTGTCGCGTGGTGCGGTGCATGCCACCTTTGTTGACGATGGTCGTAAGGCGCAATCCCTAATCCGCGAGAACATCGCCCTGACGCGGCGTGATAAGTCCACAACCACCCTGATCCGCATGGATGTCGCCAAACTGCCGCCCAATAAAGGCACCCCCTGTTCGCTAATCTTTATGGACCCGCCCTATGGCAAAGGGCTGGGAGAAAAGGCGCTGACAGCCGCCCGCAGTGGGGACTGGCTGGCGGATGGTGCCCTGATCATCTGGGAAGAAAGCAGCCCGCAACATGCGCTAGAGGGGTATGAATTACATGACCAGCGCAAGTACGGGGATACTTGGGTTTCGATACTGGAAGTTACTCTTTGATCCAACCCCGCCTTATCATCTTTGATTGTGATGGTGTTCTGGTCGATAGCGAGCCACTTGCGAACACCTTTCTTTTGCAAGAGCTTTCGCGTTACGGGTTAAACCTTACAATGGCCGATTGTGATGCGCTCTTTGTCGGTGGCACAATGAAAGGTGCGGCCATCGTTGCCCGCCAAATGGGGGCTGACCTGCCGGACAATTGGGTCGATGACTTCTATCCCCGCTTTTACACCCATTTGAAAAAAGGCGTGCCGCTGGTGAACGGGATTTTTGACGTGCTGGATCTTGTGAACAAAGCAAAGATTCCGCACTGCGTGGTTTCGAACGGCTCCGAGGAAAAGATGCGGATCACCCTTGGCCAAAATGGGCTGTGGGACAGGTTTCAAGGCGCGATATTTTCTGCGCATACCTATGGAACGGCCAAGCCCGATCCTGAACTGTTGCTGATTGCTGCTCGACAGTTTGATGTCGCGCCCGCCGATTGCATCGTGATCGACGATAGCCCCTCCGGCTGCAAAGGTGCTGCCAATGCCGGAATGCGATGCATAGGATTTGCCGAACGTAGTGATGGCGAAAAACTTGCTGTCACAGGGGCGCCCGTGATCAAGTCAATCGCAGAACTGCCGCGATTGCTTGGCTTATCTGCCCCTACGCCTTAACTACCCATAGGTCGGATGAAACTTGCCGGTCGGTGACAGGGTGAAAATATCGCACCCGCCTGCCGTGACCCCGATGGAATGTTCAAACTGCGCCGACAGGGATTTATCCCGCGTCACCGCCGTCCAGTCGTCGGCCAGCACTTTGGTTTCGGGACGGCCCAGATTGACCATTGGCTCGATGGTGAAAATCATGCCTTCTTCCAGCATCGGTCCGGTTCCGGCGCGACCGTAATGCAGCACATTGGGCGGTGCATGAAATACGCGGCCCAACCCGTGGCCACAAAAATCGCGCACCACTGACATGCGCTGTGCCTCGACATAAGACTGGATCGCGTGGCCGATATCGCCAAAGGTATTGCCCGGCTTTACCGCCTCGATCCCTTTCATCAACGCGTCATGGGTAACCTGAACCAGCCGCTCGGCCTTGCGACCCAGTTTACCGGCCACATACATCCGCGAGGTATCGCCAAACCAGCCATCGACAATCACCGTAACGTCGATATTGACGATATCACCATCCTTTAGCCGCTTGTCGCCCGGGATGCCGTGACAGACCACATGATTGACCGAAATACAGCTGGCGTGCTTGTAGCCCTTATAGCCAATCGTCGCCGATTTCGCGCCCGCATCCTCGACCCGATCGGTGATGTAGCGATCCAGTTCATTCGTGGTCACACCAGGAACAACCATCGGCGCAACCTCGTCCAGAATTTCGGCGGCCAGTTTACCCGCCACAAACATGCCGTCGAAATCCGACGCTTGGTAAATTCTGATCCCGTCTTTGGTCACGCGGCCTTTATCTTCGCTCAAAGCATCTCTCCTACTTGTTATCGTCTAGATAAGGCAGCGGATCGGAAACTTCCAGCGCATGCGTAAGCCAAACACCGTCAGGTGTAATTTTGGTCCCATAGCACAACACCTCGACCCCTGCCTTTTGGGCGGCCGCATAAGCAGCGGCATAGGCGCGATCAATATCTGCCGCCAGCCGGAACCGGTCACAATCGGTTCGCTGCACCAGATAGAGCATCACTGCCCTGTGTCCCGCAGCCACCATCCGACCAAGCTCTGCCAGATGCTTCGTTCCGCGCGCGGTGACAGAATCCGGAAACTCGGCCCAGCCCGTTTCCCGCATCAAGGTCACGCTTTTGACCTCGACATAGGCGTCCGGCAAACCGGCCTCGCTCAACAGGAAATCTATCCGGCTGTTCTCGCCATACTTCACCTCGGGGCGCACGGTGCCGTAGGCGGCCAGCTCCGCCACCTCGCCCGCCTCAAGCGCAGCGCGAACCGCCCGATTGGGCACAGCGGTATCCACCCCGACAAAATGCCCGTAGGGAAATTCTACCAAACGCCAGCCGTATTTCAGCTTTTTCTTCGGGTCATCATTCGGCTCCAGCCACACCCGCAGCCCTTCGTCCTTTAGCCCCATCATTGATCCCGGATTGGGGCAATGCGCCACCACCTCGCGCCCATCCGCCAGCCGCACATCGGCCAAAAACCGTTTATAGCGTCGGATCAGGGTGGCGGGGATCAGGGGGGTTTGAAAGCGCATAAAACAGGCATATATTGGATGCAAGGAAGCGACAAGGATAGCAAGATGATCAACCCAACTGCCGCCATGCTGGTTATCGGCGACGAGATACTGTCAGGGCGCACCCAAGACACAAACACACATCACCTTGCGGGGGAATTGACCGCGCACGGCATTGATTTGACCGAGGTGCGCGTGGTGCCGGACGACACGGGCGCGATCATCGCCGCCGTGCAGAAACTTGCAGGCAGTCACACCCACCTGTTCACCTCGGGCGGGATTGGCCCGACCCATGACGATATCACTGCCGATGCGGTGGCCGCTGCCTTTGGCACACAGATCAGTATCCGCGATGACGCCCGCGCGCTGTTGGTCGCCCATTATGCCACCACAGACACCAGGTTGAACAACGCCCGCCTGCGCATGGCCCGCATCCCCGACGGGGCCACGTTGATCGAAAATCCGGTTTCATCGGCCCCGGGGTTTACCCTGAAAAATGTGCATGTGATGGCTGGTGTGCCGATGATCTTTAAGGCTATGCTGGCGTCCCTGCTGCCCGGCCTGTCCGGCGGCACCCCTTTGATCAGCCAAACCCTGCGGCTGATGCAACCCGAAGGCGTGATCGCCAAACCGCTGGGGGTTCTGGCGGCGGAATTTCCTGATCTTTCATTCGGGTCATATCCGTTCTACACGAACGGCATATATGGCACCAATATTGTCGGCCGTGGCACCGACACCGTCAAATTGGGCACCGCCATGTCCCGTCTTGCCACCCTGTTTGCGCCGGAGACCAAATGACCCCTGCCCAAATCCTGTACCAAACCGGCGACGCCACATGGCCTGCTGCCGAATTCCTGACCATCGGCAACTGGACCATCCGCAAAGGGGCGGGCGGAGGGCAGCGTGTGTCCTCGGCCACTGCCAATGGCCCTGTTACATCCGAGGACATCAACGTGGCCGAAGAGGCGATGGGGGCACTAGGCCAAAACCCGTTATTTATGATCCGCGATGGGGATGATGCGCTTGACGCGCTGCTAGAGGCCAAAGGCTATCGCATCAAAGACCCCGTAAATCTGTATACTTGCCCGATCGAAACCCTGACCAAAATCGCCCCCGAACGCCTCGCCGCATTTGCGATCTGGCCACCCTTGGCGATCATCAATGAAATCTGGGCCGAGCAGGGTATTGACGCTGGCCGTCAAGCGGTTATGGCCCGCGCCAAGGGCCCGAAAACCGCCATCCTTGCCCGCCAGAATGACCGCGCCGCCGGTGTTGCCTACCTTGCAATTCACAATTCAATGGCCATGTTACACGCGTTAGAGGTGGTTCCCGACCAACGTCGGCAAGGTGTTGCCGTCAACATCATGGGGGTCGCCGCGATCTGGGCACAAGATAACGGTGCAACCGCGTTCAGTGTTATATGTGTGCGCGACAATGTGGCTGCCAATACGCTCTACACTTCCTTGGGTATGGAAAATGTGGGATACTATCACTACAGAAAAAGACCCGAAATGGGCTAAACAGGTAAGGCCAAGAATATGAATAAACCTACTGCACTCGATCTTCCTATGGTCGATCCGCTTCCGGAATCCACCCAGAAGTATTTTGACATCTGCGCTGATAAACTCGGCCTGATCCCGAATGTGCTGCAGGCCTATGCCTTTGACATCGAAAAACTGAACACATTTGCTGCGCTTTATAACGACCTGATGCTGGGCGATAGCGGCATCACCAAACTGGAACGCGAGATGATCGCGGTGGTGGTTTCGTCGATCAACAAATGCTTTTACTGCCTTGCGGCCCATGGTGCCGCCGTGCGCGAATTGTCCGGCGATCCGGTGTTGGGCGAAATGATGGTGATGAACTATCGCGCTGCCGATCTGGATGAGCGCCAAAAATCCATGTTGGATTTTTCTGCAAAATTAACAGAGTCCAGCGATAAAATAGAAGAGGCGGATCGCCAAATTTTGCGCGACGCCGGATTTAATGACCGGGATATCTGGGACATAGGTGCGGTTGCCGGGTTCTTTAACATGACCAACCGCGTGGCATCGGCATCCGACATGCGGCCAAACACGGAGTATCATTCGGCAAACCGATGAACATACGCGCCCACATACTGGCCACCACAATGGCCATAGCAATGCCTTTGGTATCCCCCGCTATGCAGCTGGACCTACCTGGCAATGCTGCATTGTCGGGTGAAAAGATCGTCGACCACGGCAGCTATCACATGCCGATCAGCGCTTGGGAAAATGGGGCGTTCCAAACGATCTGGGCCGAGGGTGAAATCGCCCAGCAAGCGTGGAAAATTACAGCCACGGGGCTGACATCCCTGCAAATCCTTGAGCCGCTAAAACAACAGCTGACCGGTTCCGGTTTCGAGGTGGTCTATGAATGCGAGACCGAGGCCTGTGGCGGATTTGATTTCAGGTTTAATACCGATGTGATGCCCGAACCGGCCATGCACATTGATCTGGGCGATTTTAGGTTCCTTGCCGCCCGGCGGATGGGTGACGAGCACCCCGAATACATCAGCCTGCTGGTGAGCCGCAGCCAAAATGCGGGCTTTGTGCAGTTGATGCGCGTTGGGGTGCCATCTGAAACGACCACTCTTGTCACGTCGACCAAAAGCCCCGATCTGACCACAATGGCAGAAGAACCTGCAGCCGCCACCATGCCCGATATGCCGCTGGAACAAGCCTTGCAAGGTCCCGGGCGTTTCATTCTGGAAGATCTGATATTCCAGACAGGATCATCCGATCTGGGTGACGGCCCGTTTGAATCGCTTACCAGCCTTGCCAATTATCTACAGGCAAACCCGGACCATACATTCATGCTGGTTGGCCATACTGACGCCGAAGGGTCGCTGGCGGGGAACATCGCCCTGTCCAAGAAACGTGCGCGGTCGGTTGTGCGCCGGCTTGTGTCCGAGTTTGGCGTAAACAAAAGCCAGATCAGCGCCGAGGGAAATGGGTTTCTATCCCCACTCGCCTCGAACCTGACAGAAGACGGGCGGGCACAAAATAGAAGGGTCGAAGTGATTGTCACCTCGACCCAGTAGTTTGCACCTTAGTAATTTCTAGTCCCGTGGATCACCACTCATCCGGCCCCTTATGGGCAAAGGTTTGTGCCAGAAAATCAATGAATGCGCGCACTTTTGGCTGGGTAAACCGGCCCGGTGGATACACCGCATAAATCCCCTGCATCTCGCTTGGCAGGCCTGGAATTGCTTCTTGAACCAGCCCTTGCGCCATCGCATCCGCATAAAGGAAGCTCGGTAAATAGGCGATGCCTAGCCCCGAAATCGCGGCATTCAACAGGGATTGCCCGTCATTCACTGACAACCAGCCAGCGGTGCGAACCTGACGTTTTTCACCCGACGGGGCGGTCAGTTTCCAGACACTGCCGTTTGACTGGTTGGAATAATGCAGCAGTTTATGCTCGTTCAAATCGTCAATTTTTTCAGGGCGACCGTATTTCTCGAAATATTCGGGTGCCCCGACCATGCGTTTGGTGGTTTCGGTCAGTTTGCGGGCCCGCAGGGTGCTGTCTTCCAACTCGCCAATGCGCACCGCCAAATCAAAACCTTCGGAAATCAATTCTACATAGCGGTTGTTCAAAACCATATTAACGGTGATGTCAGGGAATTCCTGTAGGAAATTACCCAGCACCGGCGACAGGTGGTTCACCCCGAAATCTGTCGCAACCGATATGCGCAACAGGCCGGATGGAGCGGATTGCATTGATGTCACCAAGGCATCCGCCTCGCCTGCATCGTTTAGAACGCGGCGGGCGCGATCATAATAGGCAAGGCCTATTTCTGTCGGACTAACCCGACGTGTAGTTCTGTTTAATAGCCGCGCCCCCAGACGCGCCTCAAGTGATGAGACATGCTTTGATACGGCTGATTTGGAAATGCCCATTTTACGGGCAGCGTCAGTAAAACCGCCTTGGTCCACAACAGTGGCAAAGGCCTCCATCTCAGTTAATCTATCCATATTCTTACCTGTATTATTGTTTCGTATTGATCTGTTTATCGCAACGAAATTGGGCAAGAATGGGGTGAGGGCCAGACAATACTGCGGTATTTCCATTATCGTTCATGATGTGGAAACACACTCGCCGTTCAAGTTTTGCAAGGTTATGCAGCCTCCGGCGGGGATATTTGAGCGAAAAAGAAACCTATAGGGTGGCCGCCAAACGGGTGCCCTGATCAATGGCGCGTTTGGCATCCAGTTCCCCTGCAACATCGGCACCACCGATCACATGCGGTGTAATTCCGTCGGCAATCAGCGCATCTGCAAGGGCGCGTTCAGGGATTTGCCCTGCGCATAAAATGACATGATCCACCTCGATGATTTGCGGGTTTTCGTGGGACTCGCCAAACGAAATGTGCAAACCACGCACATCAATGCGCTCATAGTTCACGCCAGTCAGCATTTTCACGCCCTTCATTTTTAATTCAGCGCGGTGAATCCAGCCGGTGGTTTTGCCCAACCGTTTGCCCGCTTTTTCCGCTTTGCGCTGTAACAGCACCACTTCGCGCGCAGGCGGGGTGGGCTGCGGGCCGTCCACGGCAAGGCCGCCGCGTTGTAGGGCCGGATCACCCACGCCCCAGTTTCGTTTCCACGCCTCTAAATCTTCGGTCAGGTGTTCAGGCCCATGCGCCAGATATTCAGCCACGTCAAACCCGATGCCGCCCGCACCGACAATCGCCACCCGTTTGCCAACCGTCACCTTGTCGCGCAGCACGTCGATGTAGCTAAGCACATTCGCGCCATCCTGCCCGTCAATTTTCGGATCACGCGGCAATACACCGGTGGCGATAATCACTTCGTCAAACCCGCGCAGGGCGCTTACATCTGCCGTCTGCCCCAACCGCAGATCAATACCGGCGCGATCAACCATCACGCGATACCAGTCAACTAGCCCATAAAACTCCTCTTTACCCGGCACCTGTTTGGCCATGTTCAGCTGTCCGCCCAACTGATCCGCCTTATCGAACAACGTCACCTTATGGCCGCGTTCCGCCGCCGTAAGTGCCGCCGCCAGACCGGCAGGGCCAGCGCCCACCACGGCCACCGTTTTGACCACATCGGCCACACCAACCACCAGCTCGGTTTCATAACAGGCCCGCGGGTTGACCAGACAGGTCGATATTTTGCCCGAAAACGTATGGTCCAGACAGGCCTGATTACAGGCAATGCAGGGCGCGATTTCATCCGCCCGCCCATCCGCCGACTTGGCCACAAAATCGGCATCCGCCAAAAATGGCCGCGCCATTGAAACCATATCGGCACAGCCATCCGCCAGAACATCCTCGGCCACCGCAGGGGTGTTGATCCGGTTCGAGGTGATCACCGGGATGCCCACCTGCCCCATCAGTTTTTTGGTCACCCAGCTAAAGGCGCGGCGCGGCACCGATGTGGCGATGGTCGGGATGCGGGCCTCGTGCCAGCCGATACCGGTGTTGATAATCGTCGCCCCTGCCGCCTCGACCTTTTGCGCCAGCTCAATCACCTCGTCAAAGGTTGATCCATTGGGGATCAGATCAATCATCGACAGACGGTAGATCAGGATAAAATCATCCCCGACAGCGGCGCGGACCCGTTTGATCACCTCTAATGGCAGGCGCATCCGGTTTTCATAACTGCCGCCCCAACGGTCGGTGCGTTTGTTGGTGTGGGTCACTAGAAACTGGTTCAGGAAATAGCCTTCCGACCCCATCACCTCGACCCCGTCATAGCCAGTGGCCTGCGCTTTGACAGCCGCAGTAACCATATCGGCGATCTGTTTTTCTATGCCAGCTTCATCCAGCTCTTTGGGCGGAAAAGGGGATATAGGGGATTTGACAGGACTAGGGGCAACACAATCAGGGCTATAGGCGTAGCGACCTGCATGTAATATCTGCATGGCAATCTTGCCACCGTTTTCATGCACGCGATCTGTGATAATCTGGTGGTTGGCAATATCTTCGTCACTAAATAGGCCCGCCGCGCCCGGAAAAACGCCACCCTCGGGGTTCGGCGCCATGCCGCCTGTTACAATCAGGCCAACACCACCCCGCGCCCGTGCTGCGTAGAATTCAGCGACGCGGTCCCAGTCTTTGGTTTCCTCAAGCCCCGTGTGCATCGACCCCATCAACACGCGGTTTCGCAGCGTGGTAAAACCAAGGTCAAGCGGGGCAAGCAGATGGGGGAAATCGGTCATTAAGTGTCCTTTGTTACCAGAACACGCTGCACAGGGCGATCCAGCCTGTCACCCGAAACGCAGCGTCACACGTCACATGGTTTCAACACAGTGGCGGCGGAACGCTTTTTTCAGCATATCAAGTTCACCGCGCAGCAGGTCCATTTCCACACGAATATCGTCGCTTAACGGCTCACCCGCAAGAATGGTGAAACTGTTCAGCCGCCCGCCAGTGCGCAGATCGGTGATCAAAAAGGTCTGCACACCGTCCGATAGCGCCGTCATCGGGACCGGCACACGCACCGCCCAAAACCCCTGTGCCTCGTCCTCGGTGACAGAAATGTCCTCGATCACTTTGCCCAGATGGGTCACCTCGATTTCCGGCTGATAATTTCCGTCCGTGCCCGATATCGTCAGAACACCTTGCCAAACACCCTCAATCAGGCGGGTAGCGGTTAATGTTAGATCGCTCATAATGTTTCTCTCTTACAGCTCAGCACGGGGACGACGACTGAAGGTAATGTCGTGCAAGATAATCTGGTTCATCTGCGGGCCTTCAAAAATCAGGTCAATCCAGATCCGCTCGGCCCGCTTTTCATTCAGTTTGGTGTATGCCAGATCGAATTCCACCATTACATCGCCTTCGTGTAATGGCAATTCACGCACCAGCTGTTCGGTGTTGGGGCCGTGCTTAACGTTCATGCGTGCAAAAATCTCCAACGGTTTTTCCATCTCGACAATGGCATCCATCCGCAGCAGGTGCTTTTTCTTTAGCCCATGCACCACATCTTGCGGCAAATCCAGAACGATAGACAAAAAGCTGCCATCGAATCTGAAAACATCCATTTGCAAGCCAAACGGTGCCAGATCCTCTTCTCTGGTATTGCGAATTTGGCGCAAGGTCAGTTCACTGATTTTGCAATCGTGGAAAACGGTTGCCTCTTTGCCCAGTTTTGCTTTGTTTTGTGCCGCCGACATGCCACGCGGCGTGATTGGGCCGCGCCAGATTTCAGGGCGATAGGCCCAATCCGAATTTAGCGGCTGCTGGATAGCATCCGTTCCGATTTGTGGCAGCATCAGACGGCTGTCCGCAACATGGATCACCTCTTGCAACGGGCGCATCATCGTGCGGGCACGCCCGCGCGTTGTGCGAAGCATCTCAAGATCCATATCTTTGACCGCCTTGGCCAGACGGCCCCACCGCCGCAAGGCACGTCGCTGGGATATCTTCTCGATAAAGGTGTTTATCCGGTTAGCCATATCTGTGCCACATCTGCATTCTACATTTTGTGCTTTAGTGTTATCTTATATCGGGTCTTTGTTAAACAACCGCTTTAGAAAACGGATGCCAAGTGTGTTATCTACAGCCTACCTGACGGCCACAGCATTTTCCCTTTTAATCCTGTTCGTAAATTCGCCCAATGTTTCAAACCCCTCGGCGGTTGAAATCGGGTGATCTTCCAGCCAGACAACCGATACCGAAACAATCCGCCCCTTTACGTTAAACAACGCCCGCCAGTATTCGTCGCCTGCCCCCGCCAGCGTGCCTGTGCTGCTGTCCCGCGCATGGATATAAAACACATCGTTTCTGCCGAGCGTTTCGATCACCTCGACTGTTTTGGCCTTGCCGTCACGGCTTAGGGCGGCGCGTCCGGCCTCGGATTTGAAAAATCTGGCCAAGGAGGTCATTGATGATGCAATCGGGGCGCTTTCGGTTTTACGCGATACTGTTGCCATCAGGATTGCCGGAATGTCCGGATTTGGGCGGTGCGATGCGTTAGCAATCGCGGCGCAACTTCCCAGCAGCACAAACGCGCTGCTGGCTGTATCCTTTGTTTCTGTCGGATCAACGCAAAATCCGTGTGGCCCGGCGATCACCACATCCTTGCCGGAAACCCGCACTTTTTCAGGGGCGGGGGCGGCTGTGGTTGTGGCTGACGGCACCTTGGCGCTGCTTTGTATCATGCCGTCACATGCGCCCAATACCATCAGGGCAACCAGTCCAGTCTTAAGGTGCAACTTCACAACTACAGGTCCATATAGATGTGGCGTTCAACCTTGGCACCCGGATGGGTCACGGCACCAAGTTTTGCGCCACCCACCTGTTGGGCATATTTCCACAATGCCCCTGAGGCATAGATCGTTTCACGCGGGCCAGACCATGCTTCACGGCGCTTGGCCATTTCCTCGTCGGAAACATCGACCGACAGCTCACCCTTGATCGCATCCAGTGTCATAATGTCACCATCCTTGATCAAGGCAATCGGCCCACCGTGTGCTGCCTCGGGGCCAACGTGGCCAACACAAAATCCGCGGGTCGCGCCGGAAAAACGGCCATCGGTGATCAGAGCCACCTTTTTGCCCATGCCCTGACCCGACAGCGCCGCCGTGGTCGCCAGCATTTCGCGCATGCCCGGCCCACCTGCGGGGCCCTCGTTGCGGATCACCAGAACCTCGCCCTCTTTATATTCGCGCTTTTGCACCGCTTCGAACGCGTCTTCCTCGCATTCAAACACCCGTGCCGGTCCGACAAACCGCTGGTGCTGCGTGGCCATGCCCGCGACTTTCACAATCGCGCCGTCCGGTGCGACGTTGCCCTTCAAGCCAACCACACCGCCGGTTTTCGACAGTGGCGTTGCGACGGGGTAAATCACCTTGCCATCCGCCTCGCGGGTAACGATGTCTATTTCCTCGCCGATGCTGCGGCCCGTGACGGTCATGCAATCGCGATGCACCAAACCAGCTTTTTCCAATTCCTTCATGATCACCGGAACGCCACCAACCTCGTAAAGGTCTTTGGCCACATATTGCCCACCCGGTTTCAGGTCGACAAAATACGGCGTCTCGCGGAAAATGTCGCAGACATCAGCCAGATCGAAATCAATGCCAGCCTCATGCGCCATCGCCGGCAAGTGCAAACCAGCGTTGGTCGAGCCACCGGTACAGGCCACCACACGCGCCGCATTGATCAGCGCCTCGCGGGTGACAATATCGCGGGCGCGAATGTTTTTCTCAAGCAGGTTCATCACCGCCCGACCAGAAGCCTCGCTGTATTGATCACGGCTCTCGTAAGGCGCAGGGGCGCCCGCCGAATTTGGCAGCGCAAGACCGATCGCCTCGGACACACAGGCCATGGTGTTGGCAGTGAACTGACCACCACAAGCACCGGCAGATGGGCAGGCCACAGCCTCCAGCGCTTCCAGATCAGCATCCGACATGTTGCCAGCTTGATGCTGACCAACCGCCTCGAACACATCCTGAACGGTAACGTCGCGGCCTTCAAAACGACCGGGCAAAATCGAGCCGCCGTAGATGAATACTGACGGCACATTCAAACGCACCATCGCCATCATCATACCGGGCAGGGATTTATCGCAACCGGCCAGACCGACCAGCGCATCATAGCAATGGCCGCGCATGGTCAATTCCACTGAATCCGCAATCGCTTCGCGGCTGGCGAGGGACGAGCGCATGCCCTCGTGGCCCATCGCGATGCCATCGGTGACGGTGATGGTGGTGAATTCGCGCGGGGTGCCGGATGCGGCTTTGACGCCCATTTTAACCACCTGCGCCTGACGGTTCAGGGCGATGTTACAGGGGGCGGCCTCGTTCCAGCAGGTGGCGACACCGACCAACGGCTGATGGATTTCCTCATCCGTTAGACCCATCGCGTAGAGGTATGAGCGATGCGGCGCCCGCTCTGGCCCTTCGGTGACGTGACGGCTGGGAAGTTTGGATTTGTCGAACTTGGTATTTTTCATGATGGACCCCCTGAAGTATGCTTGGGATTTGAATAGGGGATGGGGGCGGGTTCATCAAGTGGGGATGAGGTGGAGACTTAACGTCAATTCTGAGTCGACTGTGATTTTTATCGTCGCGGTTCACCCACAACGTATCCCACTTGCAAACATTCAAGTTCGCAGTCTACCCTCCACCCACAAATCAACAGTCCTTAGAGAGCACCCGATGAAACTCACGCTAGACTGGAATTGCGTCATTGAGGTCGAAGAAAATCGTCCCCAAGCTTCTTATGTTTCCGGTCTTGTTAACGCACATCGCAACGGCGAATTTGAAGTTGCATTACTTGCGGCCTCAGCATCGGAGAACACAAAATCAAAGCTGTTTCCAGGGAATGCTGGTATCTTCAAGAAGAGGATAAAGCAGCTTGGTTGGGATGACCTACCGCTGGTTCCAATGCCCGCAATCTTTGGTCTAAGTTATTGGGATTTCAGCTTTGTGATCGGCGATGGTGATATCTTCGAGCGCGATAGGGATGCACTCTGGCAAATAATTGCCCCAAAAATACCCAGAAAACCATCCAATCTTCTAGGGCTTGTTGAGATTCACCGTGAATTAATGATTGCTGCCGACATATAGATCATTGAGGCGTAGCTTTGATCGGTTTTGCAGGATCGCATGGCTATGCGCTTGAATTCCTTCAGTTTCTGGAA
>Ga0190303_1000310_pt1 | contig 20178 bp, 16 predicted proteins | sample 48700701_MG_FD_161672 | JGI IMG/M metagenome (GOLD analysis project Ga0190303, IMG submission 161672) | Hydrothermal vent sediment bacterial communities from Southern Trench, Guaymas Basin, Mexico - 4870-07-0-1_MG | ecosystem: Environmental > Aquatic > Marine > Hydrothermal vents > Sediment ... | reverse complement strand
GTCTTCACCAGAGTCATCAAAGAGGAATCCAGCGGAGAACCAGTAGGATGTCCCCTGAGCATAGGTTCCAGCATAGTAAGAGTCATTACCTGAGCCATCACACAATAATCCAATACCACCACCAAAGTCAGGTCTTTCACCAATACTGAATCCCTGGGAAAGTGACTGGTAGGTTTCTGGAAGCAGGGGCTTATGTAGATAGAACCCACCAGCATAATAAACATCATTACCCTCTCCATCGTAAAGCACACCTTCTCCATAGACACCTGCAAACCCTTCAGAGAAGAGGAATCCAGAATAGATGTCACTCCCTGACCTGTCATAGAGGATTCCTGTTCCCATAAACCCTGCCCCGCAGCACATAATCCCGGCCCTGAAGTTGTCATCCCCTGTGGAGTCAAAAACAAGGCCAGTTCCCATGAACCCTGCTCCAATTGAGATATGATGGGAGAAGTAGTTATCATTTCCTTCAAGGTCAAATACAATCCCTGTTCCGCAAACAGCTCCACCCGGTCCCACATACCCACTATCACAATAAGTATCATTCCCATCAAGGTCTATGATAATCTGGACAGGGGTTGTTTTATGGAGGACAGCGCCCTTCAATCTATAAATGTCATCCCCATCTGTGTCTATAATCAGAAGGTAGTTCCCTTCATATATATTGTTTCCATGACCACCAACAGAAATCCTGCCAGATGGAGTATCAAGTATGAATGATGTATCAGGTGGATTTTTCAGGAATTCCCTTGAAATATTATAAACAATGGAGATAAGGTATGCGTTCAGTGAGTAAAGTTTACCAATATTTAGAGACCTGTACCATTTGAGGAGCGTATCCGTGGGTGTTTTTATTGTTGTATCTGGTGTGAATCCAAACTCTTTACCAATATCCCCTGGAGATGGCTGGGTGGTATCCTCGTCCGTGAATTTTTTCTGGATGGCATATAAAATCCTTTCAACCTTTTTTTCATCCACAGGTTTGTATATCTCCTTTATTTCATCGCAAATCCTCCTGATTTCTTCAATATCCCTTTTCAGGTCGGGTTTCTTTTCAGACATTCTGATTTTATATCCCTGGTCTGCTGCACAAGATACATATGCAGTTATTACACCTGTTTTTAAGTCTCTCTTCTTCTCCTGCTCCCATTCGTAGGCATAAAGGGGGTTCTTCATAAAACTTCTCACAATGGGAAGGTAATCCTTCGTATAAAGGCTCCACTCCAGTTTCTCATAACCAAGTCCATGAACATCTGTCCCCATTGCATTAAGAACCTCTGAAAGAGGTCTTTCATATGGGAATAAAACAATGAGTAAAATCATCTCAAACCTTCGTTAATACAGATTGTTTCTTGCCTTCAATGGTTATCTCTTTATCCCTTCTATCGTCTATCTTGATAACCGTTACAACCCTCTTCACCCCCTTGTTGAACGGTGACTCATGAACCTTTCTTGCTATCTCAAATAGTCTCTCAATATCTCCCTCAATAACTGTTGCAGTGGGGGTGAGTTCAAACTTCAGGCCAGAATCCCTGATTATCCTGTATGCCCCGGCAACGAACTCGCTTGCGGATGTTGTCCCTGTTCCAAGGGGTATGATTGTTATTTCAAGCATGGCCATTTCTACCTCCTATTTTTTGAATACAATCCATCTTTGAGGTATCTTTGCCATATTCATTATACATTCCCTGTATTCCTGATACCTTGTGGAAGGAATAAAGTCAGTCTTCTCAACATATTCATCTGTATAAATGAGTTTTCTTTTTATCCTATCGTATGTTGAATAAAAGGATGATACAGGGGAATCGTATTTTATATTTTCAGGATATGCATGTATACGATACCCCTTTGGTGGCAAAATTTCAATCTCAGTCCTTGAAAGGCCAGATGTTTTCAAATATATGGGGTAGTTTCTTTCTGGCATACCAACATAGTATGCACTGTATAATATACCAGGGGTTTTTAGCAGAAGGAACTTTCCCTCCACTGTACCAAGTTTATCAACCGTGTATTCTGTGTTAATCACAATGCTGTCGCAGAGGTCATTGAGATGTTCTATACTGAACCTTTTAAGTTCTGCATTGGGGAATTGGTTGCCTATCATGCCCTCAATCTGTTTTCTCCTCTCCTCTTCCTGTAGATACTTCCATGCTCTTATGCTCAAAAGTTTCTTCCCCCTGTATATCCACCTGTCTTTGATAAGTGCATCCCCATTTTTATAGAGTTTTACACTTCTCCTGATTGTCTCTGATTCCTTTTCAGGCTCAAGTAGCGGGATTTTTAAAATTGCACCTGATGAAAGTGAGAGTGCATAAACACCCTGATATTCAGGTCTTATATATCCAGGAGGAATAATCTCGTAAGAGGGGTCGTACCAGACAGAATCACACTTCACAAGTGCTCCATCAAACTGGAGAAGTGATGGTGTGCTTACAGAAACCATTCCCCTCTCCTTTGAACGGACGAGAACGAGTTCAACATGGTGTTTATCTTTATTAATAAGTGTGTAGAGAAGGTATGCCTTTTCAAGTGAGTTCCCTGTTTTTGTCTTCAGGATTTCTTCAGCCTTTCTGGGAAAGATACAGGAGCCAGACGACGGCACATCTATGTATTTTATAGTCTTCAAGACCAGTTTGTATGCACTGTCAGGTGAGAGTGTTCCTTTGACTGAAAGGAACTCTTTGTATTCTTCAACAATATCATTCCATGAGGATTTTAGCCCTGCAACCACCCTTGGAAAGAGATAAACAGGGGGGGGAGACATAATCTCCCTTAAAAGGGGTGGTATTCTTTTCACATGCCACACATAGGTTGTGTTCTTCCCCTGTTTTTTCACCTCTGGCTCTGTCATACCATACACAGAGTATGCAACATCAAAATCTGAGGGGAATTCCACAATAAAGTATGCATCTGCAGTAGGCCCATTGTCCCCAATATACTCATCCATCACAAAGGGATTATCCTTTGTTATCTTTCCCCTGATACTTATCTCCCAATCAAGAATATTACCAGGCTTTACCTCAGGCATTGCAAACTTTCTCTCATGCATGTTCTCGTGCTCTGGATACCTTGAGTATATGGAGGCATCCTCAATGGCGATCTCCCTCAGATTTAGGACCTTTCCATCACCTGTTACTGTCCTGGCAAAGTCAATCTGGAGCTTTTCGTTTTTCCATCTGTACAGTTTTGATATATTACCTGCACTCCTTCCCCGTTCATCTGTGATACCCCTTATGTATCTTTCGGTATAGACATATGTTGAATCCCTGTTTATCTTCAGTTTCTTTTCAACATAGATGTTTACATAACCCATACCTTTGAAATCAGCCAGTGGAAACTTCAGGGCCTCAAGAAGGGTTTTATCTGTAATGTCTGATACTGATTTCCAGTTATATCCCTGTCTTTTTCTTGCAAGGTCAACTGAGAGAATTTTTGACAGGGGCATGGAGGTTTCACCTTTTTCAGTGATGAATATCAGGAATGTATCCTTTGTCCCTATCACCTCACAATGATACTCTTCTCCATTTTTGAGATAAACCATATCATTAAAAGTATGTGGTGCCTTCTTAACAAAGGGCATTGTGCAGGATGATATAAGTGCTATTGCTATAAGAAGTAATTTTTTCATTCCTCACCTCCTGTGGAAATAATAACAGGCATTTTTACAAATTTAAGCATGGCGTTCATATATCTTCTGTATTTTTTATAGTGTTCAACAGGAATCTTCCTTCCGTATCTCCTGAAGTCATCCTTGAATAAAAGTGTGTCACCTTTAATCTGGTAGTATCCTGAATATTCATACTCGTGATACTTCACCTTCCTCTTCTCAGGGACATACTCCACCTTCCATTTTTCAGGAAGGACAATCTTAAAGGTGTGTCTTATCTCCTCTGATGTCATATATACAAGTGGATACCTTCTATCAGAAAGGGCAAGTTCCCTTCTTGTGTATCTTCTGTCTATCTCGGGAAGTTTCAGGATGTATAAGTCTCCTGCCTTTTCAAGAAAATTGGGGAGTCGGTAACGTATGTGCATGATAAGGGGTTTTGATATATCTTCAAGGTTTTCAAGGTTGTACTCAAGGAGTTGTGCATCAGGGGAAACATCGCTCACCATCCTTGCGAATGTCATCTTCTTCTCCCTCTCCTTCAGCCTTATCCAGTATGCCCTTATCCCCGCTTCATAATCACCGGTGTATCTTGAAGTGAAGGAAACATCAGCAGTTCCATCAGGGGTGATAAATATTTCATAGGTATAGTTTCTCAAGTTCATATCAGGGGAAGGTACCTTTATAAAATCAATTTTCTTCTTCATAGCACAGATTGCATGCATCCCATGGTCCATTGATGCGAAGGATGGGTATCTTGAATAAGAGGATACAGGGTCAAGAAAATAGGGGGGGGCATTTTCAGGGAACACTTCAACAATGGCATGGTTCCCCCAGAACGAAGGTATCTCCTTAACAAGGTCAGGTCCATCATTGGTATGGAGGTAAACAGGATAACATTCTATACCAACGGCCTTCAGAAGAGTTGAAAATAGTATTGCCTTGTCAGTGCAGTCCCCATATCCATTCTTCAGTGTAACATCTGCCCTGTGCCCTGATACACCACTTGAAGCAGAACCCTTTATTGAGATATACCTGATGTTCTGCTGAACCCAGTGATAGAGCCTTGCCGTTTTTTCCTCATGTGTGGTTGCACCATTTGTGAGACTGTCTGCAAGGGCCTTTATTTCTGGTGTGACGATCATCCTGTTTTTCTGAAAGTTTGAATACCAGTTGAAAAGATAGTCCCAGTCTTTCATAATTCCTGCAACGAGCCTGGGGAGATATTCCTCTCTGGGAGGCATGTATATCTCTTCAATAGGGGGGATTGCATCATGGTTCACGAAGGTATAGATCATACCTGAGTCTGTTTGGGTTGAATCCACCTGCACATCCGGAGCATTAAAGAGTTTGTAATAAAGTTTTTTCCCTTCAGGAAGGACTATCTTTATTCTGGAGAATGCAACGGGGTCGTCACTTCCAAAGTACCAGTTGGGGTTAAAGACATTCCTGTCCCATGGATTGAATATTTCCTCTGCATATTCATACTCAACAATGTCCCCAACCTCAACAGATGGGAAGGTGAATGTAACAATCTTTCCCTTACCAAAGAATTCCATTCCCTGTCGTGGTTTTGTTACCGTGATTTTGTTCAGGTCAAGGGGGATTATCCTGCCATCGGGTTTAATCACCCTTGCTGAAATTATCTTCAGTCTCTCTGCATCCTCGTCAAAGTATCTTACGAATGTTCCCCAGTTTCTTCGTGTGTCCTTCAGGATGAGCCCTGCAAAATGGTATCTGTAAGACCTTGTGCCATCAGGAAGCAGGTTGTAAATCCCGTCGTCAATAAGTACGACACCCTCATAGTCACCATATTTTTTCCTTGCCTCTTCAGCCTCCTGCAGAATCTTTTTAACATCTTCAGGGAGTTGTTTTTTTTCTGCCTTAACCTCTCCTTCTGAGAAAACAATGGACTTTACATCATTTCTTGAGACTATTGTATCCTGGAGAACAATCTGGTTTCCTTCTATTTTCAGGGTGGGGGACTCCAGGGTTCTTCCATCAAATAATTCAATCCGGTGGGCTGTTAACACCCATGTGAAGAACAATAACACTGGAATTATCCTTCTCAATGTAACCTCCTTTTTTCCCTGATATTAAACCCATATAGGATTCAGTCAAGCATATAATGAAAAAAATGATAACATGGGGAAAAACCAGTTATATTTCTCTTTGTATTCTCCCTTTTCCTTCAGACCAGACTGATACTTACATGGCAATGCACAAGCACTGAAACATTTTTATATCCTTTATCTCTTATCTCTCCCATCAGGGAATTTCAAAATTTCCGACTCCCTCCCCCGAGAGAGTGATATACATCTGAATTGAACTATTCTTTTATATACTCATTTTATAATTGTGAGCCTGATGGATTGTTGATTTTCTTTCCCTTGCAATCTCAGAAAATACACTCCACCTATTAGCCCTCTTGTTTCCAATCTTATCCTATACTTTCCAGGAGATAAACCCCTTATGGGAAAGGTCTTCACCTTTTGCCCAAGAAGATTATAGAGACCTATCTCCCACCCATCTCGTTGTTTTATACTCAATTCAAGTTCAATGTAATTCCCTGATACTGGATTCTGTAAAAGTCGGATGGGAAGAATAATTTTATTAGGGGATTCATCAATCCCAAGTAGCAGATTTTCATAAATCTGAAGACCAGCAGTCTTAGCTGCAACATATACATATGGGCCTGCCACCGCAATACATTCATCAGAACCAGGTGTATCATAATATCCTACCTCAATAGGATTTGATGGATTGGATATATCTATCACACAAAATCCCAAACCATTATCTGCAACATATGCATATGAGCCTGCCACCGTAACATTCAAAGCAACACCGGGTGTATTATAAGAGCCCACCCCCACAGGATTTGATGGATTGGATATATCTATTATACGAAGCCCAGCCTCCCCATCAGCCACATAGGCATATGAATCTGCCACTGCAACACCATGAGCATAACCAGGTGTATCATAATTCCCTACCTCAAAAGGATTTGATGGATTGGATATATCTATTATACGAAGCCCAGCAAGGTCATCTGCAATATATGCATATGAACCTGCCAAATCAACATCCAAAGCACGACCGGGTGTATCATAATACCCTACCTCAACAGGGTTTGATGGATTGGATATATCTACTACACGAAGCCCAGAATCCCTATCTGCAACATATGCATAAGAACTCTCTACTGCAACATCCAAAGCCCAACCAGGTGTATCATAATATCCTACCTCAGTAGGATTTGATGGGTCAGATATATCTATTATGCGAAGCCCAGAATCTCTATCTGCAACATATGCATATGCACCTGAGACTGCAACACCATGAGCCCAACCAGGTGTATCATAATAACCTACCTCAATAGGATTTGATGGATTGGATATATCTATTATGCGAAGCCCAGAAGAGTCATCTGCAACATAGGCATATGAATCTGCCACTGCAACACCATAAGCATTACCAGGTGTATCATAATGATACACTTCCGTAGGATTTGATGGGTTGGATATGTCTATTATACAGAGCCCATCAAAGTCATCTGCAACATATGCATACGAGTCTGCCGCTGCAACACCATAAACATGACCGGGTGTGTCATAATAACCTACTGGAGTTGGATTTAATGGATTGGATATATCTATCAAAAGAAACCCGAACCAACCATCTGCAATATATGCATAGGAGCCCAATAATGTAATATTCCAAATAATAGGGGGCGTTTCAAAATAACTTACTTCCACAGGATTTGATGGATCGGATATATCTATTACACGAAACTTATTATTACCCATATCTGCAACATATGCATATGAGTCTGCCACTGCAACATCCAAAGCGTAAGGTGTTTTGTAACAGCTTACTTCTACAGGATTTGATGGATTTGATATATCTATTACACGAAACCCGGAATCCCCATCTGCGACATATGCATATGAACCTGCCACTGCAACACCATAAGCATAACCAGGTGTATCATAATAACCTACCTCCACAGGATTTGATGGGTCGGATATATCTATTACACGAAGCCCAGAATCCCTATCTGCAACATATGCATATGAACCTGAGACTGCAACATCCCGAGCTCGATCAGGTGTATCATAAGAGCCTAATTTTAAAGGTGATGCAGGTATGGATACACTCCATATCTCAAGCCCAGCAACACCATCTGCAATATAAAGTCTCTCTAACGTATTATCATAGAATAAACTACGCACAAAACCTCTGGTATGGATTCCCTCTGATACCTTAACAGGCGAAGAAGGGTCTGATACATCCAGGATATATACACCACCACCAGAGCCACAAAATACAAGACTTTTTACAGAATCATATGTTACTGCAAAAGACGGACCAAAAGGCCAGTTGCCCACAAATCTCACATTGAGGGAATCGCCTTTGAAATTCCCAGCTTTTTCATAATGGCTTACAGGTTCCACGAACGGTTCTGCAATATCCTTGGCACTCAGAATAAGGAAAGAACAAAACACCACCCTTACTGAAACCCTGTTCATAATCCCTCCAGTGTTAATAGTTTGATTTTATACGCTCTTAATTTGAGCATTTTTTATCGTTCTTCAATCATAAAATTTTATTCTAATTTTGTCAAGACCTCATCCGGGATCATCCAGGAACGAAGGTTGAAAATTTTATAAATTTATCCTCCGTCCCTATTAGTATGTCCGCATCTGGGGCACTGATAATAAATCTTTCCCCTTGACTTTTTCTCCAGCATAAAAGGGTTACCACACTTCTCACACTTCACTGGAACGGGTTTATTCCAGTAAACAATATTACAATCCTTATTGGAACATGCATAGTAGATTTTACCCTTCTTGCTCCTCCTCTCAATGAGTTCACCATCACACTCAGGGCACTTAATTCCTGTTGTGTACGGCTCAGTGTAATCACACTCAGGATACCTTGAACATGCAATAAATTTACCATACCTTCCATGCCTCACTATAAGATCTGCTCCACACTTTGGGCATTTTTTATCAATTTTTTCCTCATCCTCAGGTAATGGTTTTGTATTTTTACACTCAGGCCAGCCAGAACAGGCAAGGAATTTACCATACCTCCCCCACTTCACAACCATGGGTCTTCCACAAACCTCACACTTTATATCCGTGACCTCAACAAGTTCATCCTTTATCTCATCGCTTTTTTCATTAATTGCATTCACCTTCTCAATGAACGGTCTGTAAAATTCCTCAAGAACCTCAACCCATGTCTTTTCGCCTGATTCTATAAGGTCAAGATCTTCCTCCATGTGTGATGTAAACTCAACATTAAAGAGTTCAGGAAAGTGTTTCACAAGGATTGAATTCACAATCCTGCCCAGCTCCTCTGGAACAAGGAACTTTCCTTCTTTCCTCACATATCCCCGTTCAATCAAAAGGCTTATTGTTGGTGCGTATGTACTTGGTCTTCCTATTCCCTCTTCCTCCATCTTCTTCACCATTGTCCCTTCAGTGTATCTTGGAGGAGGCTGGGTTGTCTTTTTCTCGTGCTCAAGGGACACAAGTGATACAGTTTCACCCTCTCTATATTCAGGTATCTCTTCACCATCCTTTGGAATGCCGAGGAGTTTCAGGAATCCTGGAAACAGTAACTCTCTGGACGAGGCCTCAAACAAAAACCTTCCACCCTCAATACCTATCTTCACCTCTTCCCATTCTCCATTCTTCATCTGGCTTGCAATAGCCCTGTTCCAGATAAGGGTATATAACTTCATCTGGTCTTTTGTGAGAAATTGACCAAGTGCCTCTGGTGGAAGATTTATATCCGTTGGTCTTATTGCCTCGTGTGCACCCTGAGCCTGTTTTTTTGATGCGAATATGTTTGGCTTATCAGGAAGAAAATTACTTCCAAACTCATCTTTTATAAACCTGCGGAACTCATCTATTGCCCTTCCAGATAATCTTGGCGTATCCGTCCTCATGTAAGTGATAATACCCTTTCTTCCCACAGGAGTATCCACACCCTCATACAACTGCTGTGCAATCACCATTGTTTTCTTTGTGGAAAAACCAAACTTGCTTGAGGCCTCCCTCTGCAATGTACTGGTTATCAATGGAGGTGGTGGCTTCTGTCTTTTCCTGCTCTTTGTATATGTAGAAACAGTGAAATTCTGTTCTCTAATCTCCTCCAGTATCTTATTCAGTTCATCTTCCTGTGTTATTCTGAATTTCTTCCCATCTATCTTCGTGAGTTTCGCCTTAAACTTACCCCTGCCATTAAATATACCTGTAATGATGTAGTAATCCTCTGGTACGAATTTCTCAATCTCCTCTTCCCTCTCACATATAAGTCTGAGAACAACGCTCTGAACCCTGCCTGCACTCAACCCCCTCTTTATAATCTTCCATAGTATAGGACTGACCTTGTACCCAACAAGCCTATCCAGTATCCTCCTTGCCTGCTGGGAATAAACCTTTTTAAGGTCAATCTCTCCAGGATTTTCCATCCCCTGATTTATTCCTTCCCTCGTTATCTCATAGAATAAAACCCTCTTTGCGTCCCTGTTTATCTCCTCCTTTATGTGATATGCTATTGCTTCACCCTCTCTGTCAGGGTCTGTAGCAATATAAACCTCATCGGCATCCTTTGCTGTTGTCTTGATTTCCTTCACCACCTTTCTTTTATTCTTAAGAAGCACATAATGTGGTTTGAAACCGTTATCCACATCAACACCCAGTTTTGACTTTGGAAGGTCCTTAATATGTCCCATTGTTGCCATCACCCTGAATCCCTCAAGGTATCTCTCCATAGTCTTCGCCTTTGTGGGTGATTCCACTATCAATAGTTTCATCTTATTATCTCCCTTATTACATTCCTCATATCATCTGGAATTGGTGCATAGAAGTTCATCCACTCCCCTGTTACAGGATGTCTGAAACCAAGCATCATTGCATGGAGTGCCTGCCTCTCTATCATGTGAAGAATATTATAGAATTTCTCCCTGTATTCAACCCCTATTTTTTGCAAAATAGAACCATCCCTTCCACCGTAATCAGGGTCACCAACAATGGGGTAACCAAGGTGTGAGAGGTGAACCCTTATCTGGTGGGTTCTTCCTGTTTCAAGGGTTACCTTCAGTATGCTTGCAAGTTTTGTGGAGTATAAAACTTTAAAATGTGTAACAGCACTCCTTGAGCCAAATGGTGTAACTGCCATTTTCTCCCTGAAAATGAGATGCCTTCCAATGGGTGCATTCACTGTACCTTCATCAAGTGGTGGCCTGCCCCAGACAATCGCAAGGTAAACCCTTTTCACCCTTCTATGGTATATCTCACCCGAAAGGTATGTGTGGGTAGATGGTTCCTTTGCAAAAAGTATCAATCCCGTTGTATCCTTATCCAGCCTGTGGATAACACCTGGTCTTGTTGGTTCTGTTCCAGGGGCAAGTTTCTTCCCTGTATGGTATAAAAGTGCATTCACAAGGGTTCCTGAAAGATGCCCCTTGGCAGGATGAACCACCATACCCATTGGTTTATTCACCACAACAAGGTATCTATCTTCATAAACAATATCCAGGGGAATGTTTTCAGGTTCAACATCTGCAGGAACAAATGGCTCATACTCAACAACAATCTTATCCCCATCCTTGACCACATAGTTTGGTTTCACAGGATGCCCATTTACAAGGACCTTCCCTTCCTTGATAAGCCTCTTTACCCTGTTTCTGGATAGATGTAGACCGCCCTTTGATAGGTAGAGGTCAATACGCTTATTTCCTCCCTTTACCTCTCTCTCCCACCTCACCCTGCTAATAAAGTGGAGAGGGCATCCCTCTGGATTTCTATCAATTGCTTTATCCCATGCCAGGCAAGGTCAACAAGCCTATGCATCTCCTCCCTTGTAAAAGACCTGCCCTCTCCTGTTCCCTGTATCTCAATCAATCTACCGTCCTCAGTCATAACCACATTCATGTCAACATCTGCCTGTGAATCCTCCTGATAATCCAGGTCAAGCAAAAATTCATCGTTAATAATACCAACACTAACAGCAGCAACAAATGAACGGAGGGGGATTCCCTCTATCTCTCCAAGCACCATCATCCTTCTGAATGCATGATAGACACTCACAAAGGCACCTGTTATTGATGCGGTCCTTGTTCCACCATCGGCCTGAAGAACATCACAATCAATTATTATTGTCCTCTCCCCCATTCTCTTCAGGTCAAATGCCTGCCTGATTGACCTGCCAATAAGCCTCTGGATTTCAAATGTTCTTCCAGAAATGTGCTTCCTCTCCCTTGGTATCCTTGTATCTGAACTCCTTGGGAGCATGGAATACTCTGCAGTTATCCATCCTGAACCTGTACCCCTGAGGAATGAGGGAACTGTATCTTCTATTGTGGCATTAACAAGAACCTTTGTATTCCCCTGCTCAATAAGTACAGAACCGGGAACCCTGTTGAGAAAATCAAGGGTAATCCTGACAGGTCTCAACTCATCAGGTTTTCTGCCACCTGCCCTTTCCATCAACTCTCCTTTGGTTTCTCTTTAATCCTCTTCCCTTCCCTCATGCTCACCTTACCATCAAGAAGCACACCCTCTTCAACCACCAGCCTCTTGCAGGTGAGTTCACCATCAAACGAAGCACCTTTAAGGAGTTCAACAAGTTCTGCAATATGGAACTCCCCATCACACACACCAGAGGAAGAAAGACTCTTGCTCTTCACCTTCCCTTTCAATATCCCATCGGGTCCAATGATAATCTTCTCGGTTGCCTCAATATACTCTGCATGCACCTCTCCATCAATCCGTATGCTTCCGTTAACATACAGTTTCCCTTCAATCTTTGTGCCCTGAGTTATTATGTTCATCAAGGCCTCTTTCATCTTACCTCCTTTCTGGTAGATAATTCATGGGGTCAACATGTCTGCCGTGCATCATCAATTCGTAATGCAGGTGAGGAGCAGTACTATGGCCAGTACTACCAAGAAGGGCAACCATCTCCCCCTTCCTGACCCTCCTACCCGCTCCAACAAGATTCTGCTTATTGTGCCCGAGTATGGCTGTGAAACCCTGTTTATTCTCTATCCTCAACATGTATCCAAGGTATTTATCATAACCTGAAAAGGTAACAACACCATCCATTGGAGAGTAAACAGGTGTCCCTGGCGGGGCTGAAATATCAATGGCAGGATGTTTATCAGAGTATTCTCTGGATATCCAGCCACCCCGAACAGGGTATATATCGGGAATATACCTGCGAAGTTCTTCCGCCTCATTCCCGTTGCTCTGTGCTTCTCCAGTGGTGTTAACCTCAACCGCCACCTTCTTCAATGTCTTCTCCCAATCGGGTGACCTTTCAACACCAAGTGCAGATGCAAGTTTCCTTGAGAGTATCTCAAATTCCCTGAGTTTCTTCTCAAGCACCTTTATCTTCTTTACTTCCTCCTTCAGCCTTTTGTTCTCATTCTGAAGCAATCTGTACTTACCGTAAACCGCATAAACCCTTCCATACTGGAATCCCATATATACAATGCCACCCAGTATCAATATTGCAATCGCGCCCAGGAACCTGAGCAACCTGTAAGATAACGAGAACTCAACCACCCTTCCATTCTCAGGGATTATATGAAAAACAATCCTTTTTCTCAATTAAATCTTTCCTTTGAGAACTCCACAAGGAGTTTAACTGTTGCTTCTACATCGCCCATGTCAAGGAGTTCGGATGGTGAATGTATATATCTTGTTGGCACAGAAAGGACACCTGTGGGAACACCTGATTTTGTTATCTCAATCACCATACCATCGGTTGTTCCACCCTCAAGAACCTCAAGTTGATATGGAATTTTTTTCTTCTTTGCTATTGAAACAAGCCTATCTCTCACATATGCAGATGCAATCATACCCCTGTCCTTCACCTTTATGGCAACACCCTTTCCCAGTGCAAGTGGTGATTTCCATCCCTCAGGTGTATCCCCTGTTCCAGTAACATCAACAGCAATTGCATAATCAGGCTCAATACCAAATGCAGATGTCCTTGCCCCTCTCAATCCCACCTCTTCCTGGACCGTGAAGACAAAGTAAAGGTCATTCACAGGGTTTTTAATCCTCTTCAATGCCTCAATCAGAACAACACAACCAATCCTGTCGTCCATTGCCTTGCCTACAACCCTGTCGCACAGGTCCCTGAACTCCCTGCTGAACACTGCCATCTCCCCAACACCCACCTTTTTCTCTGCATCTTCCTTTGATTTTGCACCAATGTCAATGTACAACTTATCAAGTGGAGACACAGCCTTAAGGTCCTTCCTCTTTTCCTCACCCACAACACCAACAAGACCGTTCTTAAACATCACCCTCTGATGGAGAAGGTTTATGGGGAAGAGTCCACCAACATTGGAAAATCTCAGGAAGCCCTTTTTATCAATGTATGATACAATAAAACCTATTTCATCCATATGCGCGGCAAACATTAGCTTTTTACCCTTCCCTTTCTTCCTCACAATAAGGTTACCTAATTTGTCCACCTTCACACTATCAGCATAGGGTTTCACCTCTTTCTTTATTATGTTTCTGACCTCATCCTCGTTACCAGAAGGGCCAAATGCCTCTGAGAGTTTCTTTATCAAATCCTTCATATTACCTCCTCTATGTTTTTAAGTGCCTCCTTGAGAAGTTTGAGGGTGTTCCTGTAATCAATCCCTCTCATAATACCTGCTGGTGCGTGTATATACCTGATTGGGACAGCAATCACCATACTTGGGACACCTGTCTTTGATAGATGTATTCTACCAGCATCTGTTCCACCAATGTTTGGTCTCTTGAACTGGTAGGGTATCTTCTCCCTTTCAGCCGTTTTAACAAAGTGATTGAATAATTTTTTATCCACAATGATGCTCCTGTCCATCACAGTGAGGACAGGTCCCTTTTTAAGTTCAGGAAATGCACCTGTATCCTTCTCAATGGGGAAATCCCCTGCTGCAGTCCCTTCAACAGCAATGGCAGCATCAGGGAATATTTTATAACCAGCAACCCTTGCCCCCCTCAACCCAACCTCCTCCTGAACAGTGAATGTGAGAACCAGGTCCAAGGGGAACTTCTCACCAATAAGGTCAAGGAGGAGTGAACATCCAACCCTGTCATCAAAGGCCTTACCTATGAACCTATCACCTTCCCTCTTAAAGGTTGTGTCAAAGTATGCATAGTCCCCTAATTTCACCTTCTTCTCTGCCTCTTCCTTTGATGAAAAACCCGCATCAATCCTTAATTGTTCAATCCTGGGATATTGTTTCAGTTCCTCTTCCTTCAGTAAATGAATAGCCTTTGATTCTATAACACCCGGGATTCCCTCATTCCCAATCCTTACAGGTTTTGCAAGAAGAACAGATGTTGAGATCCCACCAACTGGATGAAATCTTAACTCTCCAGAGGAATCAATGCCTGTTATCATCAATCCAACCTCATCCATATGGGCGGCAAGCATCACCTTCTTTGCATTCTTCCTGCCCGATGAGAAATAGGCATAGAGATTCCCCATTGCATCTGTTTCAATGTGCTTTGCCTTTCCCTTCAATTTTTTATATATAAAATCCCTTACTCTCTGTTCATTCCCAGAAACGCCAGGAAGATTTGATAGGTTTTCAAGCTCCACTTTCCACCTCCATCCTGATACCTTCAAATTCCTTCAGGAAGTAGAGAAGAAGCCTTACTGTCCTGTCTATATCCTTCAGATTTACAGTCTCAACAGGCGTATGCATGTATCTGAGTGGTATGGAAACAAGCCCAGTTGGAATTCCTTCTCTCACTATCTGTATAATTGCAGCATCTGTACCTGTTAAGCCAGGAACAGGCTCTATTTGATAGGGTATCTCTTTATCCTCTGCGATCTTCTTCAGTGCATCAAATATCCGGGGATGAATATTTGGACCTGTTGCAATAACAGGGCCTTTACCAAGTGGAAATGCAAGGTCTTCACCAACACCAAAGGATGTTCCCTGTGTAACATCCACAGCAAAACCTATATCTGGATTTATATGATATGTTGAGGTGAATGCACCAAGCCCTGTTTCCTCTTCCTGAACAGTGAACACACCATACAAATCCCAGTTTATTCCCTCTTCCTTTGCCTGCAAAAGGAGAGAAACGAGCATGGCGCAGGATGCCCTGTTGTCAAGAGCCTTTCCTGAGGCATAATCTCCAGAAAGAGGGGTGAATCTCCTTGCCATATACACTGGGTCTCCAATACTTACCAATTTCTTGAGTTCCTTCTCATCAAGCCCCACATCAACGAAAAGTTCCTCCCAGGATGGAACATCCTCCTTCTTATCCCTTGTATAGTGGGGTGGAACAGAACCAACAACACCCATCAATCTTTTCCTTCCCATAACAACCACTTCCTGACCGATCAACACCCTTCTGTCCCATCCACCAATCCAGGATACCCTGATAAATCTGCCATCTATTCCCTTAACCACAAGGGCAAGTTCATCAAGATGGGTGGCTATCATCACCTTTCCCCTTGGGTTTTTTGCCCTCACAACACCTATAACACTGCCCATTTTGTCCCTGATTACATCATCAATCTTATCCTTCAGGAGGCTGGTAACCTCCTCAGCAGCACCACTCTCATACCCTGATGCACCATAGGCATTGGAAAGTTTCTCAAGAATCTCCTTTATATTCATTCCTTTTCTCCTTTCAACAACCTGATAAGCCTGACAAGTTCCTCATCTGAGTAAAAGTAAATCTCTATCTTCCCCTTATTCCTGCCGCGCTGGATGACAACCTTCGTTCCAAGCGCTCCAATGAGTTCTTGTTCTATGTGCAATATCTCTGTATCCTTTTCTTTTATTCTTTTAACCCTCTTCTCAGTTTTACGCACACTCTCTCTGGTCTTCAAAATCTCATGGAATGCCCTGAGCATTTCTTCCCTTGTTTTCAATGAAAGCAAGGGTCTTGCATGGCCCTCTGTAATCAACCCCTCTGAAAGTGCATTCCTTATCTCTTCCGGAAGGTTGAGGAGTCTCAATTTATTTGCAATTGTGCTCCTGTCCTTCCCCACCCTCTCTGCCACCTGCTCCTGGGTAAGCCCGAATTCTATCATAAGTGTCCTGTATGCCTCTGCCTCCTCAACGGGATTTAAATCCTCCCTCTGAACATTCTCTATGATTGAGATTTCAAGGACTTCCCTATCAGTAAGGTCTTTAACAACTGCTGGAATCTCCTTGAGACCAGCCATCTTTGCAGCCTGATACCGCCTGTGTCCATAGACAAGTTCATAATACTTTCCCTTTTTTCTCACAAGCACAGGCTGAAGAACCCCCTTCTCCTTTATAGAACTTGCAAGTTCTTCAAGTTGTTTTTTATCAATCTTCTTCCTTGGCTGAAGTGTGCCTGGCTTTATATCCTTCAGGGGGATTTTGCTGGTCCCTTCCTCTGTGGGAATTAATGCCTCAAGGCCCTTTCCAAGTGCCTTTCTGCCCATTTCTCTCCAGAAATTCCTCTGAAAGGTTTCTATAACTCTCCGCGCCCCTGGATAAAGGGTCGTATTCAAATATAGTCCTTCCAAAACTTGGTGCCTCTGCAAGTTTCACATTTCTGGGTATAACAGTATTGTAAACCTTATCACCAAAGTATTTTTTCACCTCTTCAACCACCTGATGGGATAGGTTGAGCCTTGTATCAAACATCGTTATCAGGACCCCTTCTATTGTGAGCCTTGGATTCAGTTTACTCTGTATCTTCCTCACTGTATTGAGGAGTTTACCAAGCCCCTCAAGTGCATAAAACTCACTCTGTATGGGTATTATTACCGAGTCTGCAGCAACGATGGCATTCAAAGTTAAAAGCCCAAGCGATGGTGGAGAATCTATGAATATATAATCATACTCCCTCTTCAATGGCATGATAATTCTTTTAAGCCTTGTCTCCCTGTTCCTTTCGTCCACAAGTTCAACCTCTGCACCAACAAGCGAAATTTCACTTGGCAGGAGAGCAAGACCTTCAATCCTTGTTTTTCTTATTACCTCTTCAACTTCTGAATTTTTCACAAGGACATCATAGACAGTGGGATAAACCTTGGTATAACCAAGCCCACTTGTTAGATTTGCCTGTGGGTCCATATCAATGACCAGGACCCTGAAACCCAGATGAGCAACACCTGCGGAAATATTTATAGCAGTGGTGGTCTTACCAACACCGCCCTTTTGATTTACTATGGCGATTATCTTACCCATATACACCCATTAAATAGATTTTTTCTTTATTGTCAAGTTTTTTCTCCTGAACCAGTCCATTACACCGTAAAAAATCATGGAAACAAGGGTCAGGAGCGTTAATATCAAACCTATCCTTAAACCAGGGGGTGAGTAGAACAGCAAAACATTACTTCTTCCCTTCTCAAGATAAATCCCTGTAAATGCGTAATCCACAGGGAATATCTTCTTCTCCACACCATTCACCTTGACCTTCCATCCAGGAATATTGAGCAGGGAGACAAAAAGAACGCCATTCCTATCTGTATCAACCGTGATTCCAATCCTGTTTATACTCCTTTCGTTAAACTCTATTCTCTGAGTTCCTGTTGTTTCTGGCTCCTGAAAATTCTCCCTTGCACCGATCAGGAGAACATTGTGATAATCGTATCCCTCTTTAAGTTTTTTGTAAGCAGTTTCTTCATCAACATACTCCCATCTGTAAAAAACCTTTGCCCTTGGAAGGTATGTCTGATTCAGAACAAGTCCCATTCTTCTTTCCTCAACCCTGATTGTGTACTTTGCATTGAAGAGGTCAAGGTAAGTGTTCAGAGGAAGTTGTCTTAACTTCCTGTAAAGTTTTAACCTGAGCGGTGTATAACCCTGGAGGAGTTCAAGTTTATAGATGTCTCCAGAATTTCTCCTCAAAAGCATATAAGAACCCTGCCTTGCATTCACCCTGAATGGCTCCTTTTTGTAGTCTTCCTTCAGATATTCAACAAGCCTGTTTTCTGAATAAAACTCATCAGGGTTAACCCTTGAAATGTTAAAGTTTGCACCAAAGGTGAAGAGGTCTATAAATAGAACACATGCAGGGATTAAATACGCATATTTATATCTATTTTTGTATATCATGTACACAAAAATGGCAGTGGAGGAAAGTATGAGGAATAAAAGGGCAACCCCTGTCTGTTTCAAGGAGTATGAATAAACCTTTTGATAAACCATGGCACTCCATGCATTCCTGAATGCACCTGCAAAAATAAAAACAAAGAGCAAGAACAGACTACCTGTGAAATATAGAAGGGGCTTTAGTTCCCCCTTCCCCTTTTTGAGATTGTCAAAACCAAAACCTGCAAGAACAAGCAGAGAAAAGGTGAACAGCCCTGAAAACCTGCCAGCATTCCTGAACTTGTTGAATCCAGGAAGCAGGTGATAAAAAATCCAGTAAACAGGTGTGTATTTTCCCATGGCAGCCATGAGGAACAAAAGTGCCAGAATGCCAAAAAATATTGTGTATTTTCTTCTATCTTTTTTTGTGAATGCATACAGGGAAAGAATAAGAGGAACAATACCCATGTATATGCATGTTTCCCAGAAGGCTCCATAACCACCTATCCAGAACCTGACATTATTTTCATGGAGCCAGGAGATGTATCCGAAAAACTTCGGGACAAAAAGTGTTAACAACTGATAGAATGGTATTGAGTTCCTAACAGACTCTGCATATGAAAGGGATTCTCTCACTGTGTATGCAGTATAACCGGCTGTTGTGAGCAACTGGACAGAGGATAAAAGTATTCCTGAAACAAACAGAACAGCAGGCAGGTATAGATACCTTTTCCAATCCTTTCCCTTCTCAACAAGGAGGAAGATTGAGAACAGACCAGCATAATAAACCATATGTAACCAGAACTGAGGCCCTCCAGCAAGTAGTGAAACACCGAGGAAGAACCCACCTGCAAGTGAATAAACAACCCTTCTCTCCTGAAAAGACCTTAACAGGAAATACAAAACAAGCGGGAGATAGATAAATGTTGAAAGAAGGGTAAGGTGTATGGTATGCGTGATTATGAAACCACTGAATGCAAAGCCGATTGAAGAAATAAGAGAACCTTCATGGGATATTCCAAGCCTCCTTAAAAACATATACATAAAAACACCTGCAAAAAACACATGGAGAATCAATTGAATTTCAAGGGCCCTGAAGATAAGCCTTCCGCCACTGGTAAACATTGCAAGCAACCAGTTGAATGGATAAAAAACAGCGTTCTCAATGTCTCCAAGATATGGCATCCCACCAAAAACAAATGGATTCCAGAGGGGGAAAACACCTTTTCTTAAAGAGGTTGCAAGGAGGTTCCGCCTTGGGTAGTACTGATAAAGAAAATCCTCAAAAAAGTAGTATCTCAAGAAGATTATCCTGAAGAAGAAAAACAGGGTCATTATAAAAAGGATTGAAAAGGCGATAGTTTCATCTTTTAACATCCTTTTTTTCATCTTTCCTCCTTTTTCAGGATTATAATGAAAAATATTATTATGGCAAATAAAAAAACGGGGCCGACGAGACTCGAACTCGCGACCTCCGGCGTGACAGACCGGCGTACTAACAGACTGA
>Ga0190303_1000308_pt1 | contig 20250 bp, 24 predicted proteins | sample 48700701_MG_FD_161672 | JGI IMG/M metagenome (GOLD analysis project Ga0190303, IMG submission 161672) | Hydrothermal vent sediment bacterial communities from Southern Trench, Guaymas Basin, Mexico - 4870-07-0-1_MG | ecosystem: Environmental > Aquatic > Marine > Hydrothermal vents > Sediment ... | reverse complement strand
AGGGGCTGACCCAGATAACTACCTTAGATGACGTCTAACCCATTGTCTTAGTTGCAATAACTGAGATGATGGGTCACTGTTGTTAAATTTCCACTCACATTCCTTCAAATATAGCCCGAATTGAGCTTTAGGAACACCATTGAATTTACGCATGTGACGCTTGGCTTGGTTCCAGAAATTCTCGATGCCATTGATGTGGTTGTGACGATCCGCAAACAGCTTAGAATGATTGATCCTGAAGTGGCGAAAGTCAGACACATCCAGCGTGTTGTAACCCTTCCAGCAATCCGAGTAGACGATTGAATCGGGCACCACTTTGCGCTTGATGATTGGCACCAATGTTGCCCCGGATGCGTTTGGTATAATCTTGGCGTAGACCTTCCCGCCTCTATTTAACAGGCCAAATACAGGCACCTTGCCTGCGGCACCGCGTCCGCGCTTGCCCTTGCGTTTTCCACCAAAGTAACTCTCGTCCATCTCAATTTCACCACCGAACATCGCCTCACTCTCCGCCTCCAGTTCATAAGCAATGATCTCGCGAAGGCGCAGGAAAAAGAACGCGGCAGTCTTGCGGTTTACGCCACACAAACTGGCGGCGGTTCTGGCCGTCGATCCCGAGACAAAATGCTCGGTTAAACGGTCTTGCTTATAATGGCTGAGTCGGCTTTTTCGCATGCGGCCCATGATAACCCCTTTTTTGAGTTATCTGGGTCAGCCCCAAATTCAATTAAAAGGAGGAAAAATCACGATCCCATGGGAACTGAAAATGAAGGAATTCGTAAATTGCAATTGCGCCTATGGCTGTCCCTGCCAGTTCAACGCGCTGCCAACCCACGGAGATTGCACAGCCATCGCCAGTTTTGAGGTGAGCGAGGGTCATTTCGGCGATGTCGATTTGGCGGGCGTCAAAGCCATAGGCATCCTGTCCTGGCCCGGTGCCATCCATGAAGGTAACGGATCGATCGAGGCCATTGTCGACGCGTCAGCAACGGACGCGCAAAAGGATGCCATTCTGAAGATCATGACCGGTCAGGAGACCGAGCCGATGGCAACCATGTTCTCGGTCTTTATCTCGACCATGACAACCGTGCATGATCCGGTGTTCGCCCCAATTGATCTGGAAATCAACGTTGAGAACCGGACCGCTAGGGTGAGTGTACCGGGTCTGATTGAAGTGTCGGGCGCGCCGATCCGAAATCCGGTCACCGGCGATATCCATCAGGCCCGTATAGATATTCCCCATGGGTTTGAATATCTGATTGCCGAAATGGGCGCTGGCACTGGCAAAGCCAGCAGTGCCATCAAGATGGATATGTCGGACAGCTATGGTCAGTTCGCACATCTGCATCTGACCAACAGCGGTCCTGTACGCAAAGCAGCCTGACATAGTTGCGTTAAGCAAGTTTGATAACTGGAGGCCAAAATGCTCGAATCCCTGATGAAACGCGACCGTGTTGTGGTCTGAGCGGTCTGACTCTGGTTATCATTCTGTCCTGGGCCTATATTCTGACTGGGGCAGGCATGGACATGGATGTAGGCATGGCGATGCCTGATGGCATGAAAATGATGGTGCCCAGCGCAGACTCGACGCCGGAATATGCGGTACTGATGTTCATCATGTGATGGGTGATGATGGTGGCAATGATGCTGCCCAGTGCCGCACCGATGATATTGTTATTTACTACGGTAAACAAAGGTGCGGTCAGCACCTCCACGTTCATATTTGCGGCTGGCTATTTGATTGTCTGGGGCTTTTCAGTCTAGTTGCCACATTCGCCCAGTGGGCATTGACGTCAAACATGTTGCTGGACGGCATGATGCAAAGCACCAGCCAGATATTGGGCGCGATCCTGCTTATCTCTGCCGGTGCTTATCAGTTCTTGCCGGTCAAAGACGCCTGCCTTCGCCACTGCCAAACGCCGATACAGTTCGTCATGGGGCGGGGCATTGGATGCCTGGGCGGATCGGAGCCGTGAAAATGGGCCTTTTGCACGGTGCGTTCTGTCTGGGCTGTTGCTGGTTTCTAATGGCATTGCTATTTTTTGGTGGCGTAATGAACCTGATGTGGATCACTGGACTGGCACTCTATGTACTGGTCGAAAAACTGGCACCGCCGCAGTTCTATATCAGCAAGTTTGCGGGGGGAGTTCTGATCATCTGGGGTGCAGCTACAATTTGGACAACCTGAATTGATTTGAAAGGCCGAAGACTGCTCCTAAACTGTGACGTGATTGACATCTCAACGTCACTCCTCCGAAGGCGCTAAAAGTTCCTAAATGATATAAATCGGGGAACCTTGATAATCGGTGAATTCGGAAACATATCTCCAAGGCCGGTATAGGGCCGTTCGCTTTTGCAACCAAACTAGGATGTGTCGCGATGCGTCCAGAGCAGCCATTGGACCGGAAGCCCTGAAGCTCGACTTCATCCGAACACCAGTCGTTTGTGCATTTCGCAGCGAAAGTCCGCATTCCGCCCTAGGTGTCGGATAGGCGAGTCCGCTTTGGGGTTGGGAGCCGCCGTTTGCTGTGACATGCACCAACGGCAGAAATGTGCAGTTAAGCGCCTCGATAAACCTCGCCCCGAAGGCCTCGGCAGGCATTTCTTCAAAGGTTGGCTCCAACCGCTGGTTGGCGGCGAGGTCTACGTCCATACGGGTGATCACACCAGTCAGCCCGTAGCCGCCCATTGTCATGCCAAACAGCTCCGCGTTTTGGGTGCGCGAACAGGTCACCAGCTCGCCATTGGGCAAAACCATCTCAAATGAGCGAACCGTGCTGCCCATTGGCCCTTGTTGCACTGGCCAGCCATGGGCGTTGACGCAGAACGTCGCGGCCACGCCAAAATCATGGTTGGATTGCATGACTTTAGGGCCAAACCCCAATGGATCGGCGCGGGCAATAACATCGCGCCACCGCGCACCGGTATGAACACGCATCTGCTGGTTGGCTGTGTCGGGTTCAACCAGACCATTGTCAAAGCTGATTGCGTGGCCATCGCGGGGGATGGCCTGTCCCCTCATCGAATGGCGGGCCGCACCTACATTGACGCACCGCCCATTGTCGCGCGCCTCGGCCATCTCGGAGCGTATCGCCGCGATCATCCTGAATGATCACATGGCGAAACAACGGTGTTTCGCTCAGGCCGCTGGCGTCATTCAGGATGTCACCCAGCCCCGCCGGTTTGATCGAGCGTGTGCCGGCAAGGGTCGGGTTAGACGGCGACATGGCGTTGGTCAGAAAACCGCCAACCACAGCACCGCTACCGATCAATGCCGCTCTTCGTGTAAATTTTTTCATCAGCGCCAAACCTGTTTGTCATGGTTTGGAACAATGTTCACGAATGGCGGATTTTGTATAGTATGGAGTTCCTTACCATTTGCGCAAATACCGCGCGGCCATATCTACCCTGCCGTAGACATCAGCCCGTCCTGTTTCAGACCGGCCAGTGTTTCATCCAATGCGATGGACGCGCGATCAATCAATTGGTCAATCTCGCCCTTGCTGATCACAATCGGCGGGGCGATGATCATCCGGTCACCGACATGGCGCATGACCAGCCCGTTGGCAAAGCTGCGGTCACGGCAACGCAAACCCACGGTGCCCTTATCGGCGGCAAAGGCGGCGCGGGCGGCCTTGTCGGGGGTCATGGCGAGGCTGGCCATCATTCCGACACTGACAGCTTCGCCCACCAGCGGATGATCAGCCAGTTGTGCCCATTTTTGCGCCAGATAGGGGCCGGTAACATCGCGCACCTGTTCAACCATGTGTTCGTCTTCCATGATACGCAGGTTTTCCATCGCAACGGCACAGGCGACGGGGTGGCCGGAATAGGTATAGCCGTGATTGAAATCGCCGCCATTGGCGATCACGTCGGCGACCTCGTCCGACAGCAGCGAGCCACCGATGGGCGCATAGCCCGAGGATAGCCCCTTGGCGATGGTCATGATGTCGGGGCGGATGCCAAAGGTTTCCGAGCCAAACCAGTTGCCGGTGCGCCCAAAGCCGCAGATCACCTCGTCCGCGATCAGCAGGATGTCGTGGGCGTCGCAAATCCGCTGAATTTCGGGCCAGTAGGTGGACGGTGGAATGATCACACCGCCAGCGCCCTGCACAGGCTCGGCAATAAAGGCGGCGACCTTGTCTTCGCCCAGCTCGGCAATTTTCGCCTCAAGCTGGCGGGCGCGTTCCAGACCGAAGTCTTCGGGCGACATATCACCGCCTTCGCCATACCAGAACGGCTGATCAATGAATGAAATGTCAGGGATCGGCAGCCCGCCTTGGGCGTGCATCGCCGACATCCCGCCAAGGCTGGCCCCACCCATGGTCGAGCCGTGATAGGCGTTATGACGCGAGATGATCACCTTTTTGTCCGGCTTGCCTTTGATTGCCCAGTAATGGCGCACAAGGCGGATGTTGGTGTCGTTGGCTTCTGATCCGCCCGAGGCATAGAACACATGGTTTAAATCCCCCGGGGCCAGCTGCGCCAGCTTGGCCGACAGGGCAATCACCGGCGGGTGGGCGGTTTGGAAAAACGTATTGTAATAGGGCAGTTGCAACATTTGCGCATGCGCCGCATCGGCCAGTTCATCGCGGCCATAACCGATGTTGGTGCACCACAGGCCGGCCATGCCATCCAGCAGGTCAATGCCATCGCTATCACGCAAAAACACCCCCTTGGCGCTGGTGATAACGCGGGTGCCTTTGGCAGCCAGATCGGCGTTGGCAGTGAACGGGTGAACGTGATGCGCTGCATCGAGTTTTTGCAGATCAGCGGTGGGCATGTTGTGAAGAAGGGTCATTTTGATCTCGTTTGATTAAGGTGTCAGAATTCTTGTTCGGGTCAGGTCGCGTTGGCGGGCAGCAGCAGCATGTCTTCGGGCTGCCAATAGGCGCAAATCTCGCTGCCCATTTCCAGTTTCATCAGTTTTGCGGCTTGTGCTTCGCTGGCCAGAGCCGTGATCGCGCCCCCATCAGGCAGGACAATTTCCACGATGGAGCTGTCGCCCTGAAACGCGACATCACCCAGTTGGCCGTGCACGCAGGTGCCCTTAGCCGGGCGTTTGGTACTGATCTTTACCCGTTCGGGGCGCACGGCCAGAGCAAGAGTCTCGTGGCTGTCGGGCAGGGCGGAGGCGGGCAGGGTGACGGGGTCAAGGATTGCGGTTTGCAGGATGACTTTATCACCGGACCGGCTGTGGCTGGTCACGTCGAACATGTTGATCCGGCCAATGAAGTCGGCGACGAATTGATCGCAAGGGTTCAGATACAGGCTGGTCGGGCTATCGAGTTGGCGCAGCTTGCCGTCCTTTAGAACCGCGATGCGGTCGGCCATCGCCATTGCTTCGGATTGGTCGTGCGTCACCATCACAAAACTGACGCCGACGCTTTCTTGTAAATGCACCAGTTCCAGCCGCATCGCGTCGCGCAATTTGGCGTCCAATGCTGACAGCGGTTCATCCAGTAACAACACACGCGGCCGTTTGACCAGCGCACGCGCCAGTGCAACCCGCTGACGTTGCCCGCCTGACAACTGGTCCGGCATCCGGTGGCTGAACTCGGCCAGATGCACCTGTTCCAACGCCTCCTCGACCTTGGTGGCAATCTCGGCTTTCGGCATGCGCTCCAGCTTTAGCCCATAGGCCACATTCTGCGCCACGGTCATATGCGGAAACACGGCGTAGGACTGGAACACCATATTCACCGGGCGCTTGTTGGCGGGCACATCGGTCATGTCCTGACCGCCGATAATCACATCGCCTTCGGTTGCGGTTTCCAAGCCTGCGATGATCCGAAGCAGGGTGGATTTACCACAACCTGACGGGCCGAGCAGGGCAAAGATTTCACCGGGCCGGATGTCGAACGAGATGTCCTCAAGTGCGGTGAAACTGCCAAACCGTTTGGTGATATTGCGCACGGAAATGATGGGTTTTTCGCTCATTTGTCGCCCTCTTCAAAACTTTGGAACCGCATGGCAAGTGCTGTGACAAGCAGCGTGATCAGGATCAGGATGGTCGATGCTGCATTGATTTCCGGCGTCACCGAAAAGCGCACCATGGAATAGACTTTGACGGGGAAGGTCACAGTGTTCGGCCCCGAGGTGAAAAAGGTGATCACGAAATCATCCAAGCTGAGGGTGAACGCCAGCAGCGCCCCCGCAATCAGCCCCGGTTTCATATGCGGGATCAGGATGTCGCGGAACACCTGAAATTCGGTCGCGCCAAGGTCTTTGGCGGCTTCTTCCATCTCGCGGTTGAAGTTGGATAGACGGGTGCGGATGATCATCGCGGCGAACGGGAATGAAAAGGTGATATGCGCTAAAATGATGTTGGTCAGGTTCAGCGGAAACGGCGATTCCGGCGGCACGTATAGGCCAAAGCTGGAGAAGAACACCGCAAGGCTGACCCCCATACAGATTTCGGGGATGACGATGGGCATAGCCACCATGCCCTCGAACACCGGTTTGAACGGGAAGCGGAACCGCCACAGAACCACGGCGGTCATTGCGCCCAATAGAACGGCGAAAATGGTTGAGATAAAGGCGATGGCCAGCGTGTTGGTGAAGGCTTCGATCAGGGAATCGTTATTGAACGCTTTGCCATAATATTTGGTGGTGAAGCCCTTCCAGATCACATTGCCGCCACGGCGTGAATTATTGAAGGAAAACACGATCAGCACGATGATTGGCGCGTATAGGAAGATGGACGCGAGCAGGAAACTGATGCGCAGCGACAGCTTGCGGGAATATTCAAACGGGCCTGCGCGGTCGCGGCGTTTTCTAGCCATCTCGGTTGCCCCCTTTACGCATGCTGGCGAATGCTTGCACCGCCAGAATGATGAAGGTGATGTAGAGCAGGAACAGCGACAGGGCTGATCCAAACGGCCAGTCATTGGCGGATTTGAACTGGCGTTCAATCACATTGGCGATCATGTCGACTTGGCCACGGCCCAACAGGTTCGGGATCAGGAATGATCCCAGCATCGGGATAAAAGTGATGATGGCGGCGGTGGAAATACCGGCGATGGACAGGGGCAGCAGGATTGATCTGAAGGTGCGCCATTGGCTGGCCCCCAGATCAAGACTGGCCTCGAGCAGGTTACGATCCATCCGTTCCAGCGACGAATAAATCGGCAGAACTGCGAACGGCAGATAGACATACACCAGTCCGATCATCACACCACTGGGGTTGCCCAGAAATTTGACTGGCTGAAACGCATCCCCAAGCAGGGCATAACCACCCAGCCCGATCAACGCCAGCGTCCCGTCGCCAAGGTTCCACAACCATTCCAGCAGGTCATTCAAACGCCCGCGGGTGCCAAGGATATTCAGCAGGGCATAAGTGCGGATCAAAAGGTTGGTCCAGAACGGCAGGATGATCACCAGCAACAGCCACGGTTTGGCCTTGGCCGACGAGGTGGCGATCACCATCGCCACGGGATAGGCGATCATGATGCAGATTATGGTGGAAATAAAAGACAGCCAAAGCGAGCGCCAGAACAGGCTGATGATTGCCGGCTGAAACAGGCGCTTATAATTGTCCAGCGTCCATGTGGTTTTGATTTCGGTCAGGGATATGTTTTCGCCAAAGCTGTAGACCCAGATGATCGCCAGCGGCACGAAAAAGAACAGCACCAGCCATCCGGCAGTCGGGCCGAAAAACGCCATGAAGACGCGTGTGTTTTTGCGAAAACTTTCCATTGGCCCCCAGAATGACAACAGGGGCGCACCAGTGGCACGCCCCTAGAGTTTGATTAGCCCGCAGCCTTGATGCGTGTCCAGGCAGCATCGACTTTGGAGATCACCTCTTGGCCGGGGTAGATCGAGACCTCGGATACGGCAAGCGTTTCTGCGGATGGAAAAATCGCCGGATTTTCGTTATATTCCGGACCAAGATGCTCGCGTGCGGCGGCATTTGGCGTGGCGTAATAAACGTAATCGGCATTGGCAGCGCCCACTTTGTCATCCAGCAGGAAATTGATCATCGCGTGGGCCGCATCAGGGTTTGGTCCGCCTTTGGGGATGCAAAGATCATCTTCCCACAGCAATCCGCCCTCTTTTGGCACCACATAGCCGATGTCGTCATCCTCATCCATGGCTTGCAGGATGTCGCCGTTCCATTCCATCGCCAGATCGACTTCGCCTGCCAGCAACAAATCTTGGCCGTTGTCAGGTGCGAATGCGGTGATGCGCGATTTTTGCGCCAAAATCATCGCTTCGGCGGCGGCGATGTTTTCGTCTGACCAATCGTTCATTGATTTGCCCATCAGCTTCATTGCCATTTGCATAATGGTGGTTGCTTCGTTCAAAAACGCGATGGATCCGGCGTATTCGTCGGATGTATATATATCGGCCCAGCTGTCTGGCACTTTGCTGACCTTGGAAATGCGATAGCCAATGCCGATGGTGCCCCAGAAATAAGGCATCGAATATTTCCGACCCGGATCATGCGCCGGATTGGCAAAAGCCGGATCAAGGTTTTTTATATTCGGAATTTTGTTATGGTCCAGCGGCACAAGCATGTCGGCAGTCAGCATCCGTTCAACAAAGTCGTTTGTCGGCACGATCAGGTCATAGCCCGGATTGCCGTTACGCAGCTTGGCAAACAGCTCGTCATTGTCGGCAAACAGATCGTATTGCACATCAATGCCGGTTTCCTTGGTGAAATCCTCAATCGTGGTCTCGCCAATATAGGTGTCCCAGTTATAGAAATTCAGTTTGCCCCCAGCGGCAAACGCGCCTTTGGGCATGTTCAGGGTCAGGCCGACGGCACCAGCGCCTGCTAGCATGGCCCGACGACTAATCGGCATCCGGTTCTTACGCATCTGTTGTTCTCCCGTTGGATCGGCTCTCGTCTTGCGAGTGCTCGTGTGTTATAACACGTCAACGCTAGTATGGACGCGCTTTTTACTCAAGCGATTCGTTGAAATTCGTGGGGCCACGAATTTAGATAAGGAAAATATGTCGGTCGTCGGGAATTCTGGACAATACAGGCCCAATACCAAAGCCGATGATTTACAGCGCCGTTTGCGCCGTTCCCTGTTTGATGGCGGGTTTGAACCGGGGCAGGCGATTAGCATCCGCCGTATTGCCGAGGAACACGACATCAGCGTCATTCCGGCACGCGATGCCCTGCGCGGGTTGGTGGCCGAGGGTATACTGGTGTTCAAGGACAGCCGCACCATCGTTGTGCCTGAACTGGACAAACAGCGCATCCGCGACATCAGGTTTGCGCGGGTCAGTCTGGAACGCGAACTGGCTTACCGCGCGTTTGTAAATTTTGACGCGGCGGATTTGGCCGAATTACGCGAGATTGACGCGCGGTTGGACCAAGTGATCGAGACAAGTGACACCCGCGCTTATGTGCACCTCAATCATGCCTTCCATTTCCACATTTACGAACGGGCGCACTCGCCGGTGATCTTGCGTCTGGTTGAATCCCTTTGGCTGCAATATGCGCCCAGTATGCGCATGGTCTGCACCCTGTTCGAGGACAGCGGGATCGCCCATGATTATCACCGCATGGCGCTAGCGGCGCTGGACTGTGGCGACAGGGATAATTTTGCGGCGGCAATCGCATCTGACATCCGGCAGGGCATGGATTTTATTGCCGATGCCAATATCACCAAGTCGTAAGTTTTTCCCCTGTTGACGCTTGGCGCGGTTTGTTCCAGACCGTGGCCAAATGCAAAAAACGGGAAGGCGAACAAATGGCGGAAATTGCAAGCAATTGTGCCCTATGTGGCAGCGATACTGAATTGGCAGCGATTGGTGTGCCGCCACAGGACGACCAGACCGTAACCCTGTGTGCCACCTGCCGCGCCGGGGTCGAGGGCGCCATTGTGGATGCCCCCCATTGGAAATGCCTGACCGACGCGATCTGGAGCACGGAGGCGGCAGCACAGGTTACCGCCTACCGTTTACTGTCGCGCCTGAACACCGAGGTCTGGGCGCGTGATTTGCTGGATATCGCTTATCTGGAGCCAGAAAACCTGACGTGGGCGGAGGCGGGGTTGGCGATGGATGATGAGGAAACCGACCTGATCCATCGGGATACCAACGGTGCGGTGCTTGCGGCGGGGGATACGGTGACGCTGATTAAGGATCTAAACGTCAAAGGCGCGGGCTTTACCGCCAAGCGGGGCACAGCGGTGCGTAATATATCGCTGGTGCAGGACAATGAGGGACACATCGAGGGGCGGGTGAACGGCCAGCATATCGTGATTTTGACGGAATTCGTAAAGAAGTCCTGATACCACCAGTATTTATATGTCGTTGTTTTACCCGTATTTTTTTGCCGTTTTGTCCCTTTTATTATCTGTGCTATGCAGAAAGCAGCTAATTTCAAATTAGAGGGAACGCTATGAAATTATTCCATCTCGGTGCTGTATTGATTGCGGTATGTTTCACATTTGTCGGTTCTGGAGCGAACGCAGCGCGGTGTGCTGTGCCGGCAAACGCCTCGGAAATGGCTGCATTGGCGGGGCAGTTAATTAACAATGAGCGCTCAAAGAGAGGGCGTAAATTCGACCCTACAGGCTGCGGCGCAGGCGCATGCCTGTGATATGCCGGTAAAAGGTTACTTTTCGCATGTGGGCAAAGACGGCTCGAAACCCAAGCGCCGCTTGCAACGTCAGGGATGCCGTGCCGGTCTGGTTGCAGAAAATATCGCGGTTGGACAGACTAACCCGCAGGACTTGATGAGCGGTTGGATGTCCTCCTCTGGGCACCGTAAGAACATTCTGTTGGGCCGTGGTGCGGACCAGTATGGAATAGGTATTGCGGATGCTGGCAAGGCTTATACGCACGGTTACTTATGGGTTTTGGTGGTTGCACGCGGCTGCTAACCGCTCACATATCCACCCAGATCGTCACCGGCCCATCGTTGACCAGATGCATTGCTATATCCGCGCCAAAGCGGCCTGTGGCGGTTTTGACTACCAAATTTGGCTCCGCAGCTGGGACGCAACATGGCCATGGAAATTTTGAATAAACGGGTTACAATCAGGCACCACTAAAAATACAGGCAAAAAAACATGATGAAAAAATATTATATGTTCGCCATTGCGATGGCGGCGACCGTAATTTTTACGGGCTCAAATGCAAATGCTGCAAATTGCGCACTTCCGGGAAATGCATCCGAAATCGCGGCAAAGGCGTTACAGCTAACAAACGATATTCGCGCACAACACGGGCGTAAACCACTTGCTTTTGATCCAAAACTTCAGGCAGCGGCCCAAGCTCATGCCTGCGATATGGCGGTTCAAGGCTATTTTTCACATAGGGGCAAGGATGGTTCAAGACCCAAACGCCGCCTTAGTCGGCAGGGATGTCACGGTGGCTTGGTTGCGGAAAATATTGCAGTCGGCCAAACGGATTCACTTGAGACTGTTCAAAGCTGGATGGAATCTCCTGGTCACCGTAAAATAATGCTGTTGGGGCGTGGCGTGGATCACTACGGTCTTGGTGTTGCCCTTGCGGGCAAAGCATATACCCACGGGTATGTCTGGGTCATGGTGGTTTCGCGGCGTTGCTAAGGCCACAGATTACATATCCATCCAGATCGTCACCGGCCCATCGTTGACCAGATGCACCGCCATATCCGCCCCAAAGCGGCCTGTGGCGGTGTTTATGCTATGCCCACGCATTTGATCGGCGAAATGCTCGTATAGGGCACGGCCCTCGTCAGGGGACGCGGCGGCGGAAAACCCGGGCCGGTTGCCGCGCGATGTGTTGGCCGCCAGTGTAAACTGGCTGACCACCAGTGCCGCCCCGTCTATATCCAGCACTGAGCGGTTCATTTTGCCGTTCTCATCCGGAAAAATGCGCAGTTTGCTGCTTTTTGCAGCTAAGGCGTCAGCATTTGCCGTGGTGTCGCCCTGCATGGCGCAAACGAGGATCAGCAAACCTGTGCCGATTTCACCAACCACGTCGCCGTCTACCGTAACGGATGCCTCGCTCACGCGCTGGATCAAGGCTCTCATTACAGTTCCTTGGCCCACGGCGGGTTTGCACCGCTGCGCGATACCGTAATGGCCGCAGCGCGGGTGGCGAGGGTCAGGGCGGTGGTTAGCGCGGCTTTATCGATAGTGTCCAATGCTTCTTTGGTCAGCATATCCAGCTGATGCAGCGCCGCCAATATCCCTGCGTTAAACGTATCACCTGCCCCAACCGTATCCGCCACATCGGCCTTTGTTGCAGGCACAAATAACTTGTGTTTGGCGGTGTAGGCAGTAGCCCCTTTGGCGCCTTCGGTGATCAGAACCAGCTTTGCGCCAGCGCCAAGGAACCCATGTGCCAATTCTGCCAGATCACCCGCACCCCGCAGCCAATGAAGGTCCTCGTCCGACAGTTTGATGATATCGGCCAGTGCCAGCATCCGCTCAATGCGGGCGCGATAGTTGGCCTCGTCTGTGATGAATCCGCCGCGGATATTCGGGTCGATCATGGTGACGCGGGCAGGGGCCTCGCAGGTCATCAAGGCCTCGTAAGCAGTGGCGCAAGGCTCGGCCACCAGTGAAATGCCGCCAAAGAACAGCGCCTGCGTGGTGTCGGGCAGGGCGGGGATGTCGCCCGTGTCCAGCATCCGTCCGGCGGTGCCCTCGTCGTAAAAGGCGTATTGCGCTTGCCCCTCCACCAGCCGCACAAAGGCCAAAGTGCATGGACGATCACTGGTGATGGAAAACCGGCCATCCACACCACTTGCCTGCAGGCTATCGCGCAGCATATCGCCAAAGAAATCCGACGACAGCCCGCTGAAAAACCCGACAGATGCACCAAGCCGCCCCAAGGCGATCGCGGTGTTGAAAACCGCCCCGCCGGATACGGGGGTAAAGCCGCTATCGTTGGGTAGCATATCGATCAGGGCTTCGCCGCAACACAGGATTTTCGGCATGGTGTGTCCTTATTGGTTGGTGGCAATCAGATAGCCGATGACGCCGGCAATGATGGCAACGGTTATCACCGCAAATGTAATTTTCCATGCGGAATAGGGCCGTTGCCCCTGCACCATTCCCGTGCGTCCGTTGACCACAAAGCGAAAGGTTTTTCCGCGGTATTTATAGGCTGCCAGCCATACCGGCAGCAGGATGTGTTTGAAGGTTACATCGCTGATGGCGGTGTCGATGTTACTGATCCTTTGGCGATCCCCGCCAATGTCGAATTTCACGTCACGCTCGATCATTCTGTCCATGATGGCGCGGGCCTCTTGATAGCCATCGGCCAGCTCGACGGTGTAGCCCTCGGCGCGGAATCCCGCCAGATATTCGGGGCGGTACGGCTCAAGCTCGGACAAATCCCAAGGGCCAAGCGCGTCGGTGAACCGTTTGGGCAAGGATTTCGAGGCCAGCACCAGCACATCGTCAAAAAACCGCGCCACACGGCCGGAAACCGAACGCCAGCGAATTTTCTGCACCCGTTGCTGCGCCCGTTTACCATCCCGCATCACCGTGCGGGTTTCGTAATATACAGTGCCGCGCTGGCCGGAATAGCGGCTTTTGGTGTCGGCGTCATAGGTCCAGTAGGGTACATAAATACCCTGCAATTTCCGTCCCTTACGCACGTATTGTTTTACCCCGTTCGGGGCAAACCACAAAGCGCCCAACCAGTCACCAAGTGCCCCACGCGCTGCACGCTCGTCCATCGCAAATGGCAACAACGCCTTTGGCTTGATCTGGCGCAGGGTTCCGGTGTCGGTGACCACGGGGGTGGCGCAAAACGGGCATTCGGCGGCGTGGACTTCGGCGTCAAACTCGAATTTCGCGGCGCAGTTGGGGCATTGCACCACGCGGGTCTCTTCGATTTCGGCTTCGGGCAGATGCGCGTCCAGTGCGGTGCGAAAATCCAGTTCTTTTATGGCGTGGGTATGGTGGCTCCCATCCCCTTCGATCACCGCTTCATTGCCGCAGTGATCGCAAATCAGCTGCCCTTGTCCCGGGGCAAAGCGGTAATCGGCACCGCATTGCCCGCAAGGGAAACGGTGTTCCTCGGTGACATTTGGCGTCAGGTATGGATCGGGCGCATTGGCCATTTGTTTTAGGCCCCAGGTGGTGGGGGTGGCATGATGGTGAACAGCGTTGCCAGTTCGTCAATATCCTCGGCTGTTTTCCAGCCGTCCTGGCCAGCCGCCCAAACGAATGTTTCGCGGGTTAACGATCCGTCCATCAACATCCGCCCCATATCGGCGCGTGAATACGGGCCCTTAGTCTGGGTGCCATCGGCAACATGCCAGACCTTTTCAACGCTTGGCGCAGGAGGTGGCGGCGGGGCGGCAACAGCAGGTTGCGGAACTGCACCCCAAGGGCCGGTTTGTGTGCCCATTTGTTGGGCCATCGCCATGCCCATCCCCATTCCCAGACCCGCGCCCATACCGCCACCGCCATTCGGGTTGCGGGCGGCGGCTGTCATCGCTTCTGCGGCGGAATACTGGGTGAAACGGCCCAGATCACCGGCCATCCCCATGGAGGTGCGCTTGTCCAGCGCCTCCTCGACGGCTGCGGGTAGCGATATGTTTTCAATGTAGAGTTCCGGCATCGACAGGCCATATTGCTCGAGCATATAGGCGATCTGGGTGACGACCAGTTTGCCCAAATCGTGCGTATTGGCGGCCATATCCAGCACCGGAATGCCACTGCTGGCAATCACGCGGGAAAATTCCTGCACGATGATATTGCGGATCTGGTAGCTGATTTCGTCCATGGTGAATTCGCCATCGGTGCCGACGATTTCGGTCAGGAAACGGGCAGGGTCCGACACCTTGATCGTATATGTGCCATAGGCGCGGATGCGCACCGGCCCAAATTCGGGATCGCGGCAGATGATCGGGTTCTTGGTGCCCCATTTCAGATTGGAAAACCGCGTGGTGTTGACGTAATAGATTTCCGATTTGAACGGCGATTTGAAGCCGTGATCCCAGTGTTGCAGGGTCGTCAGGATCGGCATGTTGTTGGTTTCCAGCATATATAGGCCGGGAGTGAACACATCGGCCATCTGGCCCTCGTGGATAAACACAGCGGCTTGGCCTTCGCGCACGGTCAGCTTGGCCCCGTATTTGATCTCGTGATCTTCGCGCTCGAACCGCCAAACCATTGTGTCGCGGCTGTCGTCGACCCAGTGGATCACGTCGATAAATTCACCGGTTAGAAAATCAAGAATACCCATTTATTTAGCCCTGTTATTTTGAAGGTTTTTGCACTGCCGAAGGCGTGTTTGGTAATTTTGGAGGAGTCGTTTGTGGTGATGACGTGGGTTTTCCCGTTGCCTGATAGCCTCGCTGGCTAGTTGCAGGGCGTGGTTTGGCTTGATAACCATCAATCAATAGTGTTCGTTCCGATTTAGGCATTCGTTTCTCCTTTTTGGTCATCATCATTTGTAAGTTGATCCAGAAACTCGACTGAGCGGACATCATTCAGGCTTAACAAAGCGGACCTGCTTGGATTGGTTTCGATCCATTGATCACCCTTATCTACCGTATATAGGCGTTCTAAATATAAATCGCTACGGTTTGGATCACTTGCAGCCAAAGATTCTTGACCAAAATAGCCGCGAACCACTGTTCCATCCTCGAATGTTACGATCACAAAACAAGGCTCTCTATCATGTCCGAAAGCAAAGTCATGCGCCCTCTGAATGGGATTGACAATTGGCATAGAAAGTCGCCGTAGAATGGAATTTTTCCATCCTTTCGATAGATTGATGCCGATAATCAAGCCCCAGATCAGTGGCAGAAATACAACTTCTAAATAGAATGGCAACCGCGCCCACATCCATTGATAATACTGAGATGGAATGATCCAAACAAAAATTTGGCTCAGGCTTTGAAAAATTAGCTGATTGATAAGACTTAAAATAACGGCTTCGGCGACAACTTGCGTAGCTTTGGGGCGCTCACCTACCACATAAAGTGATCTGATTATGATAACGATGTAACCAGCGAGGAAAAACTTTGCAACAAAATCAAATGTTTCCGGCTTTAGCAGGTCACTGATCATGGCAATTTCCTATCTGTGGAAAATCAAGAATTCCCATGGTCATGTTCCTTTAATATGGGGGTCATGTTGCGCCCCCCAATAATTCATCAACGATTGTCTCGACGATTGGCCGTGCTTCGCGCTGGGTCATACCGACATGCAGGCGGCGATCATAGAGTATTCGCAATAACAGTTCGTCGTGTCGTGTAAGCAGGCCGAATTCCTCGTCGTCATTGAAGATCGAGGGGCGGGCGTTGGGGCTGTCATTGGCAAGGCCCAGCCCCTGCGCCAGTTCTTCGTGGATGCACGACAGGCGCATAAGATCGGGGTGTTCGCCGCGAATGACGGCGACCGCTTTGGCATATGTCGATGTCTTGTTGTCGTTGGAGAAAGCAAAGACCAGACATAGGGTCGAGCGCGACATATCCGTGACGGCACGTACAGAAATATCGCCAATGCCGGGGGCCAGTTTGCGCAATCGCGGCGCGGCTGCGCGGCGCTCGTCCTCGTTCAGGATCAACACGTTGTAGTTGGCCAACCCGTTGGTTAGCCGGATAGGAACACCGGTAAGACGCGAGAGGCGTTTGACATAAGCGCCGATTTTGGCGCGGTCCTTGGTGCGTTGGGCCAGTGGGACGGACGGGCCGAATTCGATCTTCATCCGGATCGGTTGCTCCCACCGGCGCAAGCGGCTTTCGGTTTCTCTTGCCACCAGATGTCCGTTTGACGTGGTGTATTCGTCAAACAGGGCAACGCGGATGAAATTATCCACCAGATTGCGTTTGGAAAACGGAACATCAAGGCCGCCGCCATCAACCCGCAACAGCCCCTGCACCAACAGGTCGGCCTGCAATCGGGATAGATGCGCCGACATTTTCCGGCTGATTTCGGACTGCGGGGCTACTACGGGTTTGGGTGGTTCGGGCCGCGTTATAGGGGACGGAGGCACTGGCGATGGCGTGGGGGCGCGCGCGTCGCACCCAGCCAGTGCGATCACACTGGCCGACACAAGTGCCATCAATCGTTTACGTATATTCGCCATTACCTGCTGATCCTGCCTTTATTCGCCGTCCAGCGCGCCACCGGCGGTGTCACCCACCTTGTCGCCACGGGCCTTGGCCGAGGCAAGCGTGGTTTTCAGCTCGGCCTCCATCTGTTTCAGTTCGACCTCGGCAGCGGCGCGTTTGGCTTTGCCCTCATCCGCGATGCGCAAGCTGTCCTCGATCGTGGCGATCAGTTCGGCGTTGGCTGTTTTCACCGCCTCGATGTCAAACACACCGCGCTCCATTTCCTCGCGCACGACTTTGTTGGCGGTGCGCAGGTTCTTGGCGTTGGCGGTCAACAGTTCGTTGGTCAGATCATTGGCGGCCCGCACGGCACCTGCGGCCTCGGCGGACCGCTGGATGGTTACGGCCTGGGCCAGTTGGGTTTCCCATAGCGGCACGGTGTTGACCAGGGTCGAGTTGATCTTGGCGACCAGCGATTTGTCGTTTTCCTGCACCAGCCGGATTGATGGCAGTGATTGCATTGTCACCTGACGGGTCAATTTCAGGTCATGCACACGGCGCTCCAGATCATCGCGCGCGGCCCGCAGATCACGCAGTTCCTGCGCTTGCATGACTTGCTTGCCCTCGGGGGCTTTGTCGACTTTGGCGGCCTTGGCCGGGATGTTTTTTTCATCCAGTTGCTTCAGCTTTTCTTCGCCCGCCGCAATATACAGCGCCAGTTCGTCATAGAAATCCAGCGTCTTTTCATAGAGCATATCCAGAGATTTGATATCTTTCAGCAGCTTGTGTTCGTGGCCCAACAGATCATTGGTGACCATATCCAGCTGGCCTTGCACCTTTTCAAACCGCGACAGGAATTTGGCGAACGGGGCCGTGCGCCCCAGCAGCTTTTCCCACCATGAAAGCTTGCGCCGCACGTCCAGTTCTGACACCGAAAACCCGCGAATGGTGGTGACCATATTGCGCAGACTGTCCCCCGCAGGGCCGACATCCTTGTTGCGCACATCGACCAGCATGGCTTGCGAAATCTCGCGCAATTCTTCTTGGGCGGCAGACCCGAAACTGATGATCGAGTTGGTGTTGCCCATGTCGATCTCGGCCATGCGCTTCTTGATCGCGTCGGCAACGGGTTTCTTTGCGCCCTTCAACGGCACAATCTCGCCCACGGGCTCAGCCAGAACCACGGCCGTGACTTCTTCGATCATCTTAAGCGATTGTTCGGCCTTTTGGCGGGTTGTCTCGGTCATCGTTACTTACTCCTTAAGTGTATACCATCACGCTGCAAACGTTCGCGCAGCACTTCTATTTCAACATCCAGATCACTGCGATCATCCAGCAGCAATTTTTCGGTTCGGGCGGCAAAGTTGTCCTCTAGATCGCTCAACAATGCCTCGTAATCATCGCGCACTTTTTTGTCTTTGGTGCGGGCATATAGATCGGCGAACTTCACTGTCGCATCGCGCGCGCCCAGCAAATAGACGCTTAGGTATTTACGCGCCGCAGTCAAATCACGCGGGTCTTCCTCGACGGTGCGAAACATATCGCGCACCGTGATCTGGAATTGCGCCACGCGGTCCTCGACCTTGCGATCACCGGCCCGCACAATCGCATCCGACATGGCCGCCAGATGTTTCTCGGCTTCATCCACCACACGGGCGACGCGCTCGGTCTGGAAGCTGTCGATGCCCTCCATCCCCTTGTCGCGCATCGGGTCGGGGCCAAAGGCAAAGCCGTGTAAAACCACGCCCAGAAACCCGAAGATCAGCGAATTGAACATCCCACTCGCCGCGTAGCCTGCGATAAACAGTCCGATCCCGATTAGGGCTGAGCCGAAGATCTTGCGCGGGATGGCGGGGCGTCGTGCGACGCGCCGTGCGTCATATGCCCTGTGTGCCCTGACCCCGTCACGGGTCAGCCAAGCGGCCAAGATGAGCACGCCAAAGGCCAGCAAGGTTAATGCCATCCCTTCAGGGTTTTTGAAAAACGCGCGAAATATCAATGGTAGTGGGGCAAAGAACAGGATGTTGGCCCGCCAGCCAGCACCGATATCTGCCGGAATGCTTGTGGGTTTATTGCCGCGATCAATGTCAGAATCGGGGCTGAATTTTCCACCAAAACGCTTTGGCATCATACGGCTCCGAACAGCGAGACGTAAAAGATCAGCCCGACCAGCAATGTAAACGACAGTTTTTGAAGCCCGCTTCCAGACATAAATCCCCCCTAGTGTCCTGACATCTATAGGCTATTTACAGCGCCCATACCAGCCCGACCAAACGTCGCTAGTCTTTGTAATCCACCTTGCGTTCGGCATCTAGTTTGCGCGCGTAACCTGACTGGATCATTTCGACCAGAACCAGCACTACAATCGAGAAATAGAACGTGGTTTTCGACATCGGCAGCAACGCGTGACCAAAGATTTTGATCTGCAAACTGTCGTCATGCATGGCGTGGGCCGCGGCGGGGCCAGCCTCGCCCAACAACACCACGCCGACAATCAGCAGAATGAACAGGCCCAGCACTTCATACATGCGGTTCTTTTCCAGAAAGGCCGTTACCCCGTCGGCCAGCGCCAACATGGCAAGGCCCGACACCAGAATGGCAATCGCCAGCACGGGGAACACATCGGTGATCGCCAGCGCCGACAGCACGGAATCAAAGCTAAAGATCAGGTTCATGACCACAATCATCACCACCACTTGCGTGGCTGATTTGCCCTTTTTGTGGCTGACATCTGCGTCTAGGTGTTCAACCGACAGCATGTGGGTGATTTCCTTGAATGCCGTATACATGATGAACACACCGCCGACGATGAACACTGAAGTGGCAAAGTTGATGCCGCCCTCGATGATCCCCGGATAGTTAAAGATATAGAACGGCGCCGACATTGCCGCGATCAGCTTGATCATCACAAACAGCAGCACCACCCGCAGCGCGACCGCAATGATGATGCCCCAATAGCGCACCGCTTTTTGTTTCTCGGCAGGCGCGCGTTTACTCTCGATGCTGATATACAGCAGGTTATCGAACCCCAGAACGGCCTGAAGGAAAATCAACACCATCAGGTTACCGGCATTTTCAAGTGTTAATAGATCGGTCATGTCACGCGCCTTTGGCTACATAAATACAATTAGAGCGCTTCGAGTTCACCATAAACTCGAATTGCTTTTACGATACATACTGGCATGGGATGGCTTTGCAAACTGCCTATTTACGCCGCCGCGCGGGCTTTGGTTTGGGCTTCTGGCTTGGTGTCGCCTTCATCCCCAACTGGTCGCGCA
>Ga0190303_1000305_pt1 | contig 20287 bp, 22 predicted proteins | sample 48700701_MG_FD_161672 | JGI IMG/M metagenome (GOLD analysis project Ga0190303, IMG submission 161672) | Hydrothermal vent sediment bacterial communities from Southern Trench, Guaymas Basin, Mexico - 4870-07-0-1_MG | ecosystem: Environmental > Aquatic > Marine > Hydrothermal vents > Sediment ... | reverse complement strand
TTCTGCAATGCCGTTTTCATCTGTTGCATTGAGTGTGATGTCAACATTGGAGGTGTACCAGTTGTTGCTTCCTGCTGTTCCTGTAAGAGAGTATGAAAGGGCTGGTGGTATTGCATCGCTTATTACTGTGACAGTCCCATTTGAGATTTCAAATGGTAACGGTTCTCCATTTTCATCAGACAAAATTGCTCCGCTTATATTAATATGAGAGACTCCTACCGACTTTGCTTTAAAAGTGACGGTGGCAAAAATTCCAGGGGTTGATGTGCCATTTCCCCAAAAATTGAAAGCCACAATATTTTTTATTGTGCCATTGACATTATCTATCTCAAGATTTGCATCCCACCATTCTTCGAACATTCCGCCATTCTCAACTCCCTCTGCCTCTAAAATAGATGGATTGAATGAAATATTGCATTCTGCCCCTCCCAAAGATTGGACGGGTGTGATAGATATATTTACATAAAAATTTTCATTTAAATTTACATATTCTCTGGAAGCTACTGCTATTAAATTACCGCCATCTGCAGTTGATACAGGAACAATAACAGAGAGAATTACCGTTATTGCCAGAAGTTTTGTTTTCATGATATCAGTCCGTACAAGTCCAGTGATACACTACAACCCCAATACCGTAAATGCCACCATCATTTCCATCTACGGGTGAAGACAAAGCCATTATAGACCCACCGTCATTAAAAATCCGCAGTATCTCCCAGCCACTGCTCCCTGTTCCCTGGTTACTACCGGCAACATCTAAATCAAAGGATAAATGCCTGCCAACTTCCACATTCCGCTTACCTGCTATCCCTGTTTCCATTGACATCACAGATTGTCTGGGAACTTTCTGCTCCACCATCGCTAAAGAAATGTCTGATTGCCTCTTACCATGTGTGCTCATACGATATTTAAATACAATGCCTGCATTTAAAATTAATCTTAAAACCAAAGATTTCATATATCTTTAACCTATATCTATTTGGGATGGGATGTTTGCCAGCGCAATGAAAAGTGCCAGAAAGATAGCAGAGGCTCTTAAGAGGGAAAGGGATGTCCATATTGTGACTCATATAGATGCTGATGGAATATCTGCAGGTGCCATAGCAAAAAAATCTCTGGAAAGAGAAGGAATAGAAAATACCATTCAGTTCGTCAAGCAGTTAGATGATTCAACAATTGAGAAGATTAGGAATATGGGAAAAGTGACGTGGTTCACGGATCTCGGGAGCGGTGTAATTTCGAAACTTGACGGGATTGATTATATCATTGCAGACCACCATATGCCGGACATTGAGGGTGGAAAAAGGATGCTTAACTGGAGGCATTTCAACCCTCATGTTTATGGAATTGACGGAGGGAAGGCAATATCTGGTGCGGGTCTTGCCTATCTCATAGCAATTTCAATAAATAAAAAAAATAAAGATATGGCCGATCTTGCAATGGTCGGCGCTTCCGGCGACCTCCAGGATGCGGCATCTTGCAAATTCGAGGGATGGAATCGCAACATAATTGAAATAGGGAAGGAAGAAGGCATACTGGATGTTGTAAGGGATTTAAGAATGTTCGGAAGGCATACAAGACCCCTGTACAAACTTCTGCAATATGCAGATGACCCATTTTTCCCGGGACTTACGGGAAGGGAAAGTGCATGTCTCTCGTTTCTTAGGAGGATAGGCATAGACAAAGAAGAAAGAAAATGGATAGAACTGGAATATGAGGAGAAAAAAAAGGTTGTCTCTGAACTGGTTAAACTTCTGATAACGAAAGGTTTTGGAAACTCATTTTCTTCCCGCCTTGTGGGAGAGGTATGCGAACTGAAAAGGGAAAAAATTGGTACAGAATTGAGAGATGTCAAGGAATATGCGACTCTGCTGAATTCCACGGCAAGGTACGGATATGCCGAAGTTGGCATGAGGATATGCATGGGAGATAGAGACGAATATTTCAAAAAAGCAACAGAATTGTTGAAAAACCACCGGAGGAATATTGTAAGCGGCATCCAATTTGTGAAGAAGGAAGGTGTGCAGGAGTACGGCATGCTCCAGTACTTCAATGCAGGCAACCATATAAGGGATACTGTCGTTGGCATCATAGCGGGGATAATTCTCCATTCCAGAGAAGGCAAAAATGATGCCCCGATCATAGGATTTGCAAATAAAGAAGGCGGGGAAATAAAAGCTTCCGCGAGAACAACAGCACCACTGGTAAACAGGGGAGTCGATTTATCAAAGGCGATGCAGAAGGTGGCAGACAGATTAGGCGGAACAGGAGGGGGGCACGAGATGGCCGCAGGCGCCACAATCCCGAGGGGCACAGAAGATGAGTTTCTTAAAATGTTAGATAAAGAAATAAGAAATCAACTAACCTGATGTTTGCATATGTTTATCTTTCTGTCAGCCACTAAACCCTGTAAATGTGTAGTACTTTTACTTTAAAGTACACCGTTTTACCTGCCATAGGGCTAAATGTGTATCCGCTTGCCTCCAGGTCATCTTTGAGATAATCCTGCGGAATTTCCTCAAACATTCTTGTAACATTAAATGTACGGTTGAATGTCAGGGTTTTCTCAACATCAACATATTGTGTTTCATTACCAGAGGTAACAGATATGTTTATTGTATCATCAGTTACATTTTCCACAGTATATGTATAACCATAGTAGGTAAAATTCGACCCCACTTTCGGATTTGTGGTAAGGGTGATGGATGTCTCATTAAATGTCACATCTGTAACATTCTCCCAGAACGGATACAGCGTTATGTTGTGCAATTTGTTTGGAGTGGTTTTAAGCGTTGCATTTGTTTCATTAAATGATATGGCCTCAGTAGCATTTTCCCAGAGCCAGTAAGGGAAAAGAAGTACCTGGGAGCCCCACTGGTACATTGGCACTGTGAATTTTTCCCCGATTTCAGGCATCCACTTAAAGCTTATAGTAAGGTTTGTTGGGTCTACATAGGTTATCATGAAATTAAGTTTCGGGCCCATAAAATTTGACGAAAAAATCACTCCCTCTTCCACAGGCAAGCCATATGCTTTCTCTGGGGGAATAGGACCTATGGTTTTCTCCTCACCTTCTTTCATTCCCGTCATTCCTTCCCACAGCCCTTTTATTTTGGATAACCTCAGACCGGCTATCTTTCCCAACTTGCTATAATCCCATCCTTCCGGATATTTTGAAATTACGCCATCTCCGATATACCCCTTCATGGGGACAAGGGAGTAATTGCTCTCATCAAAGGGCGTGTCTTTTGTTATATTTCCGCCACTAAATGAGGAATTAAATACAGTACCGTTTTCAAAATATCCGATATAGTAAAATTCCACGAAATCGCCTTTTTCAACCTTCAGCGGTTGGTTTTCTTTCCATATATTATATCCATAATACCCGCTGGCCGCCCCCGCGATTATGACAAGGGCAACAATAGCTATAATCACAGACCTATCCAATTTCATTTTATCCCTTTCATGAAAGATTCAAGCCTATTAAAGGCTTCCTCCAGCATTTCCATAGGCGGCAGAGTTACAGCTCTGAAATGGTTTTTCCCATATTCCGGAGAAAATCCCGAACCGTGGACAAGAAGAACGTGAGCTTTATTCAACACGTCGAGCACAAACTCTTTGTCGTTTTTCCAGCTATCAATTGCCTCTACTTTCGGAAATATGTAAAAAGCACCATCTGGCTTTGTTGAAGATATCCCCTCTATTTCATTCAGTCTTTTATAGGCAAAATTGCTCCTCTCTTTTAGTTTTTTCACCATCTCAGGTATATGATCCTGCGGGCCATCGAGAGCGGCAATCATAGCTCGCTGGCATACAGAATTTGCGCACAACCTTGCTCTTGCTATTCTCAGAAATGCATCTTTTATTCTATCAAGCTTGCCGTCAACATTGTTAAAAATTGCATATCCCATCCTCCATCCCGGCACAAGGTAAACTTTTGAAAAGCCATTAAAGGTAATTATGGGTGCATCTTTTGCAAGAGAAGCTGTAGCATACTGACGTTTTTCAAAGACAATATCATCATAGATTTCGTCTGAAATAACTGCAATATCATTTTCCGCTGCAATATCCACAATCTCTTTTATTGTATTTTTCGGGTACAGGGCACCTGTCGGGTTGTTGGGATTTATTATTACTATTGCCTTTGTTCTATCTGTTATCTTTTTCCTTATATCGTCAACATCTGGCTGCCAGTTTTCTTCTTCAATGGTTCTGTATGCAACAGGTTCCGCCCCATTAAAGCGTGTAACGAGGATATAGGGCGGATACGTGGGGCCGGGCACAAGGAGCTCATCGCCTGCATTCAGACTTGCTGCGAGAAAAATCTGCAGGGTTTCTGTCACGCCTGTTGTAACACATATGTCATCAGGGTCGTAATCTATCCCGTTCCTTCTCTTTTCCCGCATTGCTATTTTTTCTCTCAATTCCCTGTATCCTTCAGAAGGGGCATAGCCATTATAACCATCCAGAGCAGCTTGATAAAGAGCTTCTTTGATATGCATGGGCGTATCAAAGTCATAAGCAATTGGGTCACCGATGTTCAGTTTGATTACTTTTATGCCCTTTTCTTCCAATTTTCTTGCTGGCAGGACAACTTCCCTTATGGCATATGAAACGCCCTGCGAGCGCTCAGAAGGTTCTATCATGGAATGCCCCATATGTGGGGGAATAATAAATAGTTAATGGTTTTCTTGCAAAAGTGCGGCTCAAAAAAGATATATATAAACTCTGCATTTAAAGGGAGATGAAATACGGTGCTGTTTTGCTGGCAATAATTATATCCCTGCCCCTTATGACCATGCAGCCACAGGGAGATGCGTCAAGCCCTTCCACTTTTTACGTTGGTGGCTCGGGAGCAGGGAATTACACAACCATACAGGATGCAATTGATGCTGCAAGCGACGGAGATACCATTTATGTTTATCCGGGCACATATAAAGAAAACGTTGTGGCAGATAAAGGGGTGAATATCATTGGCGTGAATGCAACCATTGACGGAGGGAAGGCAGGAGATACAGTGCTTATAACAGCCAACCATACCTCAATATCAGGATTCCTAATAGAAAATAGCAGCAGCACAGGTGCAGGAATAGTTATAGAAGCAGGTCATATAGAAATACATGAATGCACCATTGAAAACAACTTCTATGGCATTTATACTGATTGCCACAATTGCCATATAAATATATCTCACAACAATTTCATAAACAATTCCCACAACGCATGGGATAGCGGGGGAAATACTTGGGATGACGGGGCAAAAGGCAATTACTGGGATGATTATAAAGGGAATGATGAAGATATGGACGGCATAGGGGATTCGCCTTATCCCGTAGAAGGCGGGACCGGCCAGGATAACTATCCTTTAATTTATCCGTACGGACTGCCTGTTGCAATTTTCATGTATACTCCAGACGGACTGGAAATAAAATTCGACGGTTCTTTTTCAGTAGATTACAACGGAGTCATTGAAAATTATACATGGAACTTGGGAGACGGAAATGTAAGTTATGGAGAGGAGGTAAACCACACATACAACGGCAGCGGCATATATGAGGTTACACTAACCGTCAAGGACACTAATGGAAAAACAGACGTTTCCACCCAGGATGTTATAGTTGATATCGAAGCACCCTCTACATCATGCAATTTTATGCCCGAACAGGCCAACGGAGATAATGGGTGGTATATCAGCAACGTATGGCTTAATTTCAATGCATCTGATTCTCTCTCAGGGATTGACTATACAAAATACAAAATAGATGGCAATAGCTGGAAAATATATGACGGAAATGCATTTATAAGAGAGGATGGCAATCACTCCATTCAATATTATTCGGCCGATAAGTATGGAAATGCAGAAAGCATAAAGCATGTCTCAGTAAAAATAGATAAAACAGCCCCTTACACCACAGTCGAACCACATGAAAATGAGAGCGTGTGGTATAAGGCAGATACTCTTGTTTCCCTTGAAGGGCACGATAATACTTCTGGCATATATGCTACAAATTATAGAATAAATGGAGGAGTGTTTGTCCAATACAATCAGGAGATAGATGTCACTTCTGAAGGGATAAACGTAATAGATTATTACTCAAAGGACAATGCAGGGAACGCAGAAAAACTGAAAAGCGTTGAAATAAAAATAGATAAAACAAACCCGGCAATGGACGTTAAAGCTCCGAAGAAGTCATATCTGTATCTAATGGGAAGAGAAATAATCCCGCTGAGCGGATTCAACAACTTTGCAATAGTAATAGGCAGCACGAATGTAAATGTTGATGTCCGTGATTCTATTTCTGGGGTTAAAAAAGTTGAATTTTACGTTGATAATTCACTTAAAGAAACTCTTTCAGAGCCACCTTATACATGGAACTGGAACGAGGTAGCCATTGGCCCATATACTCTGAAGGCTGTTGCATATGACAATGCGGGGAATAAAGTGAGTGCTGAAATTCCCGTAATGGTGTTCAACATACAATACTGAATAAAAAAGTTTAAGTTCTGCTGTGCCTATCCATCCTTGGATAAATATGGTAGAATATGAAACGATACGGACAGAGGAAATAAAGTTTGGTCGCAACAATTTTATAGAGGTTGCGAGAAAAAAGGCAATAAGCGAGAACGGCGAAAACGAATTTATTTCCATATCCAGGGGCTACTATCTGGATGACGGTTCTCGCAAATGGAAGGCATCCATAACCCTGCCGGCAGAGCAGGAGAAGAGGGAAGAGATAGCAGAATTAATAAAAAGTTTGTAAATTTTTAGGATGATCTGCCTCGGAATTGAAGGCACTGCGCATACCGTTGGGATAGGCATAGTAAGAGATAGGCCATTCGGGATTCTATCAAATGTCTCCAGCATGTACAGGCCACCATCAGGAGGGATACACCCCAGAGATGCAGCAAACCATCATGCCTCTATATTTACAGATATACTTCAAAAAGCTCTTGAGAGAGCAAACATAAAATTTAATGACATAGATTTAGTGGCATTTTCAATAGGGCCCGGGCTGGGCCCCTGCCTGCGGACGGCGGCGACGGCTGCCCGCTCCCTATCTCTTTATCTGAAAAAGCCTCTTATCGGGGTAAACCACTGCATTGCCCATCTGGAGATAGGAAGGGCGGTGACAGGTGCAAGCGACCCCGTGCTTCTTTATGTTTCCGGAGGAAATACACAGGTGATAGCGTTTATGAATGGCAGATACCGCGTTTTCGGGGAAACTCTTGATATCGGCATAGGAAACTGTCTGGATAAGTTCGGGAGAGAGGCAGGGATGCCATTCCCCGCAGGTCCGAAGATAGAAGAAATAGCAAGGAAGGGCAGAAAATATGTGGGCCTTCCTTATTCTGTTAAAGGAATGGACGTCTCATTTTCAGGCATACTCACTGCTGCCATAAATTCTCTGAAAAGAGAGAGCATGGAGGATGTATGCTTCTCGATGCAGGAAACGTGCTTCTCGATGCTTACAGAGGTGGCAGAGAGAGCGATGGCGCATACTGAGAAAGAAGAAGTTCTGCTCGGAGGGGGGGTTGCTTCAAATGAGAGATTGAGGAACATGGTCAGAAAAATGGCAGAAGAAAGGGGTGCAAAATTTTATTGTCCTCCCGGGGAACTGCTCGTTGACAACGGGGCGATGATTGCCTGGACAGCAATACTCATGAAGAAAAGCGGAATTGAAATGGACATAGATGAAACAGCAATAAAGCAGAATTTCCGTACCGATGAGGTGGATGTGACATGGAGACATTAATAAAAAAGGGGGCAGAGGCAGAGATTTACCTGTCAGAATGGATGGGCAGAAAAGTTATCATCAAGAAAAGGGTGAGAAAAAATTACAGGATAAAAGAAATAGATGAAGAATTGAGAAAACAGAGAACAAAAAAGGAATCATTGCTGATGTCTGAGGCGAGGAAAGCAGGCGCATCTGTACCGATAATATATGACGTTGATTTATCGGAGATGAAAATCACCATGCAATATGTGGAAGGGGAAAGAATAAAGGATTGCATAGATGATATGGATGGCAAAGAGCAGAAAAAGGTATGTAAAAAAATTGGTGAAGGTATAGCTTCCATTCACAAAAGCGGCATAGTTCATGGAGACATAACAACATCAAATCTCATCCTTTACAAAGACAGGATATATTTCATAGATTTTGGGCTCGGGGAGAAGAGCAGTGAGAGGGAAAAACAGGGTGTTGACCTCCACCTTCTCATGGAAGCTTTCAAGGCAGCACATGAGAACGAGGAACTTTTCAACTGGGTTTTTGATGCATATGAAAAAAATTTTGAATGGGCAGATGAAGTAAGAAAAAAAGTCAGGGAAATTGCTGAGAGAGGAAGATATATGGTGAGAGAATGAAAATATATTTTGTGACAACAAATGATGGGAAATATGAAGAAGTAAAAAAGATGCTTCCAGAGCACGACATAATAAGGAAGAATATGACATATCCAGAGATACAGGCAGATAGACCGGAAGAAGTGGCAAAATTCGGCATGGACTTTCTATCAAAAAAATTGGATGGCAATATAATGCTCGAAGACTCCGGTTTGTTCGTACAGTCCCTGAACGGCTTCCCGGGAGTTTATTCAGCATATGTGTTCAAAAGCATAGGGAATGATGGGATACTTAAACTGATGGAAGGGGTTGAAGATAGAAGGGCTTATTTTAAATCTGTAATCGCATTCTATGACGGAGAAGTGAGATTTTTTGAGGGCATATGCAAAGGAGTTATATCAGAAACTAAGAAAGGCGGAAATGGCTTTGGGTACGACCCTATTTTTATTCCTGAGGGGAAAACAAAAACATTCGGCGAGATGGAAAGGGAAGAGAAAAATGAATATTCTCACAGAGGAAGGGCAATCTTGAAGTTAAAAAAGTTTCTGGAGAGTTTTTAGCGCAGGAGACTATTCTTTTTTTGAAAGATAGTATACGCCCAAAAAAAGCAGGAGCATGCCTGCAATCTGCATTACTGTGAACATTTCCCCCAGCACAAAAAAAGCAATAACGGCCGCAAATAAAGGGGAAGAAAGCTCAAGGGCCGATACCTGCGCTGCCTTGATGCGTTTAAGCCCCTCATAATAGAGAATCGTTCCAATGCCTACAGCTATGCCCACCATGATTTGATAGACATTTTTAATAACAATTCCCGAAGTCATTGAAAGGTAAACTGCAAAAAATATCGAGGCAATAATGAAGCGGTAAAATGTTATCACCGATGAGTGCAAATTTCTGAGGTATTTCCTGACAGCTATTGCCGCCGTCGCCCATGCCATTGTTGCAGCGAGAACCATCAAATCTCCCATGCTTCCAAATTTGAGTGCTGCAAGGTTATCGAGAGTTCTGGTTGTTACCATAAGGCCCGATAACATCATGAGTGAGATGCCCGCATAATCGAATTTTGTGAGCTTATCTTCTCTTAATATAAGAAAACCAATGAGGACTATAAAGATTGGCTGCATATGGCCTATCAGCACAGCATTCAGTACCGGAATTTGTGTCATTGCAAAAAAATAAAGCAAATCTGCAAAAAGAGTGCCTACCAGCCCGAGATACAGCAAAACTGAAAAATCCTTTTTCGTTACTCTCGGGCTTGCCTTTTTCAACAACATGTAAGCAAGCGCTATTGCTGCAACCACAAAAGCCCTTATTGCAGATGTATGTACAAAATCCGAATTATGAAAAGAAAGTTTTGCAAATACCGGCTCGACAGCCCACATCATGCTTGCGCCGATTATGGCGAGAATTCCCTCACGTTTCCTATCCATTATCTTCCCCAATATTCAGGAAAATTAAATAGTTATCATGCTCAATAAAAAGCCTCGTCAAATTTTACCGGCTCTTTTCCTTCCCCTTCAAAATTTTTTATGTAATCGTCATACCAGTGAATTTTTGCGGGTATGGCAAACGGAGCACCGGGATATGTTATAAGCGCTTCTCCTGCCTCTAACGTCTGTATCTCCTTTTCCACTTTCGAAATATCCTGTTTTGCCGAGCTTTTTATTATGTTGCGGTCCCCCTCATCAGCAAGCCCGAGTATGAAGAAAGTGTTGAATTGCGAAAGCAACTCTTCCTTTATCAGCTTTGGCTGCTGGGTTATTGCGCACAACCCCACTTTAAATTTCCTTCCTTCTCTTGCAATCTGTGCAAATATGCCATCTGCTTTGAGTACACGCTGCGCCTCCTCCATTGTTATGAGCACGGAAGGCAATTTGCCAAATGCCTCTTTATCCCTGTAAGCGTTTTTGTTATGCGACAATACTCTTCTTGCCAGAACAACTCCTGCCAGCAATTCCTCATATTCGTACAACCCGGAAGTGTCCACAAGCACAACCTTGCCTTCCTTCAAATTGTTGAGTATCGAATCTGTGACAGCCACGTTTTCATCCCTGTGTATTATCTCAGATCGCATTATTCTCTCGGCCCTTCTTTTTAGCACGCTGAAGGTTATATCCTGTATTCTTCTACCAAACTCATCCACAAGCTCTTCGTTCTCCATGTCATGCAAATTCACCAGCCATTCCTTTCCGAAACGGGAGCTGAGCGCATAAAGCGCATCTCTCTGCGCCTCCGTGAACGAAAATATGTTCTGCAAGTCCCCGACAGTAATCTCATAAGCAGATATTTTCAGCGTGTTATGAGGCCCGCTGAGATGGTGCGGAGAATATACAACAAGCGAATGCCCGGCCATCGGATGATGCCTCAATCCTTTTGTCTCTTCCCCCCCTTCATAATACTCCCCGTGCGGGTCAATTATTAGCAAGCCGTATCTCCCGCTGGCCATGGCGGAGGCGGCAAACACCCTCATCAGATTGCTTTTCCCCATGCCTGTTGTGGCAAATATGCCGATATGGTGAGATATGAGATTTCCATCGATACCAACCTTCACATCAACCTCACTTTCTCCGCTTCTCAATTTGCCTATTTCAATGTCCCAGCCACCCTTATCCAAAAATTTGTAATCATCTCTGCACGCCCTTCTGACCTTGGAGAAATGCGACGGAATTGCCTTTGGTTTTCTGAATTTTCCGTCGTGGATGTAGCCAAGAGGCGCGCAAATTCCTATCTTGAATAACCTGCGCTCTTTTTCCCTCATGCTATACGGCTGTTCCATTTCATCAAGCAGCATCATCTCTCCTGCAGTTCGGTAGCCCCACTTCTCGGAACCTTCCTGCCCATATTGCAAATCCACCACGCGCAGGAAAAAAAGATTGTCATTTTCCTCATCCTCTGCCACCAGTATTTCCCCTATTTTCACATCCTCTCCATATGGATACCTGAAAACAATTTCTGTTGCATTTCTTCCTATTATCCTTCCAAGCATTTTTTCACCCCAAATATTCGTGATAATCAAAAAATAACTCTTCCCAGTCGTCAATTGTATAACCGCTCTTCAATGCCATTTCTCTCAATACCCTGCGGAAATACATCCCGTCTTCTGATGTCAGCACCACCTCCCTGTGAATTACAGCAAGAGGATACGGATATCCGAGATACGAAACATCATTTGAGAAAACTGCTATTTTGCCCATTATTTCTTCAACATCTTTTTCCATCGGGTTTATATCAACACGGAATGAAAATTTTGATATCGGATGAAATTTTGCAATATAAATCCCTTTTTCTTCTGAAAGAGGATAGTACCACCTTTCCTTCCCAAAAATTTTGTCTCCTCTTCTTTTAACCCAGCTCAACACAGGAAGCTTTTTTGTGTAAAGGTCGCTTCTTTTGCACACTCCAACAAGGTGCAGCCCTTTCTCCAAAGCAATCCTGCAGTTTTCTTCAATAACATCCGAAAGATATTCACTTCCCTGGAGAGAACCGTCCATCATTATGATGTCGCCTTTCCCGAGCTTATCCATTGCCTCCCTCGCTGCCGCATGCTCCTCAAGCCCCCTTATTGCATCATTTGCTTCTTCCACACTCTCTGGAATTTTGGGAGGGGGGTTCTGCATAAAATTTTCGTACTTTTCTTTGAATGCCTCTTTTGCATCGTATTTGGATAATGCTTCCATATCGGTATTCCATATCCTCCGGTCGGTTATGCCATTTTCGTCAGCAACCACATAACCAACTCTCCTGCTTCCAATGATAAAAAAATGACCGTCAAGTATTTTCAATGAGCTACCGTCTATGGCAGCCCCTTTAGCTTTACTTTTGCCTTCAAATTTTTTAAATTTGCTTTCATGCAGGTGGGCTACAAATTCTCCTTCTTCAAGCCCGATTTCTGCTTCGCCCTCAAAATACCTGCTTTTTTCAATTGCATCTTTTATGTAATCAAAAGCTCTCCCGAATGTTTTTTTGTCCATCTCTGACAGCACTATGTCCCCATTCTGTATTCTACCACTACGCTTCCTCTATCATCAACAAGTCTTCTTAGCTCTCCCTTGCCGTACACCTTCAAACTTTCTCCGAAGTTGCTTATGTGTTCCCATCCCTTCATATGGAGTAATATCCATACGCCGTATATAAAAATTGCTAAAAATTCGGGGTTTGCAGCGGTATTTTCAACTACATGAAAAATATCACGTAAGCCAGCACACCTGTCACAATTAGGTAAAGCAACGAATATTTATGAAAATCCGCCCATATTTTTTTGCCCCCTGCAAATCTCAGGGCAATCAAATTGGCAAGGGAAGCAACGGCAATCCCATTGCCGCCAACATTTACTCCGTATGCAATGGAAAACCAGTTATGAGAGAATTTGGACATGAGGATGCTTGCAGGAACGTTGCTTGTAATCTGGGAAAATAATAGTGATAACGAAAATATCGTGGAACTGCTGTCCAGGCTGAATGAATTTACAAAATTTGATATAATCTCTGTTCTGCCGATAAGATGGAAGTCAATAAACATGGTTATAAAAAGCAGTATCAACAGCCAGTCAACCTTTGGGAGTATATTCCTGAATGAAATCAGGTAAATAAGAAGAATTGCAGGCAGAGCATAGTATGTCAGTCCCAGCTGCATCATAAGGGCATAGCCAATTAAAAGAAGGATAGACAAAGAGAATAATTTTTTGTTGGATCCAGCATCATTTTCTCTTATGGGTGTATGCAATTTTTTGGGAGGAAATGCGATTAAAACAAAAATGATGAGGGAAATAAATAATAAAATGAAAAGGGGCATCATTTTTATTATAAAAGTTAAAAAGGATATGCCCCATTGATGCCACAAAAATAAATTCTGTGGATTGCCTATGGGTGTCAAAGCGGAGCCGACATTCACAGCCATGGCTTCAAAGATTATCAGTTTCCTGACATCGTTTTCCATGAATGCCTGGAAGCCAAGTGTAAAAGGAATGACTATAAACAGCGCTACATCATTCGTTAAAAACGAAGCCAATATGCATGATAACAAAACCAGAAATAATGCTATTTTCCTCTCGGAGTTCACTTTTTCAAGAGTTCGTTCTGCAATAATCAAAAAATATGAGCTTTCTTTTATCGCTGTCGCCACCACAAGCAAACCTGCCAAGGCCGCTATGGTCTGCCAGTCGACAAAATCGGGATAATTGATTATTTCGTCCGGATATAAAACGCATAGAAAAGCGAGAATGATAAGGAATGGAAACAATATGAAATTTTTACTGATAAACCCCATGAATTTGCCGTTCATTTACTGCCCCAACCCAATTTTCACAGATACCCATGTCACCTCTGTTTTAGTACGACCTAATCATCAAGTGCAACCTTTTTCAACTCGTAGCCGAGAGGGCATTTCACGTCTTCAAATACTTCTATTATGTTATATTTTGTTTCCTTGACGCCAGGGTGGCACAGACGATAATTCTCGCAGCCTGTGTTGTCGCAATCAACTTCCTTGTACGTCACTTTTGTTCCCTCGGCGCTTTCCCTGCTTATGGTTGTCAGTATAGGCAATTTTTCTATTTCGACGGCGACCACACCTCCTTCATACAATCCGCAATCGTGGTGCGCATCTCTGACCTTAATGATGCGATACCTTCTCCCCTCTTTGAGATTTGAGCAGACCATCTTGAGCTTGCATCCTCTGCACTGCTTCGTTATCCCCAGATACACAAATTCGTTTCCTTCTTTTGCTAATTTTTTTCCTATTAAAGTGACAAATGTCATTTTTACCACCTATGCAACACCTGTAACCCTTACCAGATGTTCTGCTGCTTCCCGGGAGATACCATCTGTGCCAAGAATCGTATACCTATCTGGCCTTACCTTCGGCGCCATAAGCAGCGCCTCGATAATATCCTCCTTGGAAACACCCAACTCTCTGGCAGTCGTAGGTGCACCTATATCTTTAATCGCCTTTTTTATTGTAAGCCAGTCACCCCCATGCAGGTACATCATCATTATCGCGCCGACGCCGCACTGCTCGCCATGCATGGCCTTTCCGGGAGCGATTCTGTCAAGGGCATGGGAGAACATATGTTCTGCGCCGCTCGCAGGGCGGGATGAGTTTGCGACACTCATTGCCACACCGGAAACAATCATTGATTTCACGGCTATCCACGATGCCTCCTCTATCCCTGGCTTTATATATTCTGCATTCTCTATTATGAGGTCAGCCGCAGTTTTGGCAAGGGCGACTGCAAATGAGCTGTAATATTCCCTTTTCAACCTCCAGGCAAGCTGCCAGTCGAGAATTGCCGTAAGATTGGATATAACGTCGGCGCATCCAGATGCCAGCATGCGGTACGGGGCTTTTGATATGATAGAGGTATCTGCAAGGACAGCAACAGGAGAGCGAGCCTGCATTGAAACAGATCCCACCTTTTCTTTTATTGATGCCCTGGGAGATGCAATGCCGTCATGCGAGGCGGCGGTAGGTATGCTTATGAACGGAACGCCATAATTGAAAGATGCAAGTTTTGCTATGTCTATAACGCTGCCTCCCCCTACTGCAATCATGGAGCCAACGCCCCACTTCGTCGCATAATCCTGCACCCTGTTGACCTCCTCCATTGTTGCTCTTTCTACCATAATCTCTTCAACAGTGTAACCGCTATCATTCAAAATTTCTATTATGCGATTGCCGGCAAGTTTTTTAGTCCTCTCATCATGAACAACCAGAGGATGCTTACCGAGAGTAACTTTATTGCATAAATCCACTATTTCCTCTATGACGCCATGCCCTACTACGACGTCTCTTGGAAACTCCATAAGCTTCGATTTTGTAAAGGGCATTATGTATGTATCATATTGCGCAATATAGAGTTTTTGGGCAGCTCAAATCAAAAACCAAAATATTTTTAGCCCTTAGCGTTTACCCTTCGATGAATTACCTGCTAATATTCATGACAGCCCTGGTTGCCTTCACCTGGGGAATGCTGTTCGCTTTCTATCTTATATTCGTAAGAACAGCCACCCGCCTCTCCCGCCTCCTCTCTCGCTTTACTGGAGATGACGTGAGCATGGAGGAGGTTTATCAAACGTTTAAGAACATAATCGATAAGGCATATGAGGATCTAAAAAATGGTAAAAATGAAGATTCAGATGAAGTTTCCTAAGCTTGTCAGAGATGCCTACGACCAGTTCCAGATGATTAAAAACAATCTGGCGGTATTTTACAAATTTTTGATATTTGTAACTCCCTTCCTGAGCATTGCGTATTACTTCATATTTGTTTTTGATTACCTCCCGGGAGATGTGGCAGGAAAGTATGGAGCGCTCACCATTGCATATCTTATCCCGCCTGCAGGGAAAGAGTCAATCATACCTGCAATGCTTGCCTCGGACGTCCCGCCGTGGATTGTCTGGAGCACCATGATAATAATGGACATTGTAAGCGCAAGCATAATCGCATACAACTGGTGGTTCCCTGAATTGATTATAACCCACGTTCCGTTTCTTGACAGAGGTTATGCGTGGCTACAGAGAAGGGCCGAGAAATTCAAGAAACGTAAGCTGCTTACTTTGAGCCTCATACTTTTCATGATAATTCCCCTTCAGGGAAGCGGCGGCATAAGCACACCCATACTGGCAAGATTGCTCGGCGTGAAGGCGAAGAAGACGGTCATGATCGTCTCTACCGGTTCAACAATAACAACCACGCTGTTCATACTCTGGTGGATGGGACTCCTGAATTTTTTGAAAGTGATATAAAACTTTTATATCGAAAGAGGATTCAATTCCATGGCAATTCTGGTAACAGGAGGAGCGGGATTCATAGGCAGCCACCTTATAGACGCGCTGCTTGAGAAAGGGAATGAGGTGAAATGCATAGATAATTTTTCATCCGGAAGAAAAGAATTCATAGAGCAAAGCATGGATAAAGGGCTTGAGCTGATAGAAGGGGACCTTCTCAACAGAGATGATATTAAGAAAGCCCTTAGTGGATGCGATACTGTATTTCACCTTGCAGCAAATCCAGACGTGCGGCTCGGTGTTGAGAATACAGAAGTCCATTTAGAGCAGAATATAATTGCCACATACAATCTCCTTGAAGAGATGAGAAAGGCAGATGTCAAAAAAATTGCATTCACCTCCTCTTCAACAGTTTACGGAGAGGCAGAGCAGATACCGACTCCTGAAAGTTACGGACCTTTGATTCCAATATCGCTGTACGGTGCTTCCAAGCTTGCAGCAGAGGGGCTCATATCTGCATACTGCTACACATTCGACATGCAATCCGTGATATACAGGTTTGCAAATGTCGTCGGCCCGAGAAGCACTCACGGCGTCACCTATGATTTCATAAAGAAATTGAGGGAAAATTCCCACGTGCTAGAAATACTCGGGGACGGAAGTCAGAAAAAATCCTATCTGTACATATCAGACTGCATAGATGCCATGCTTTTCGGCATGGAAAAAAGCAAAAGCAAAGTGGAAATATTCAACATAGGCTCCGAGGATTGGGTGGATGTGAAAAAGATTGCGGACATCGTATCCCGGGAAATGGGTTTATCCCCCGAATACAGATTCACGGGCGGGGTGGACGGCGGCAGGGGGTGGAAGGGCGATGTAAAAATTATGCGTCTCTCCATTGATAAACTTAAAAATATGGGATGGAAGCCAGAATACGGAAGCAAGGAATCAATAGAAATGACTGCAAAATGGCTTATCTCGAACCTCTGAAATTTTTTGCCACAATGTATATCTCGGAGCTTCTCTTCCTCGATGCCTGAGGCGAGTGCGGCTTTACCATGTTAAAGCTCTTCTTCACTTCTTCCACGAATTGAGGATAATCCTCGCCAACAAATACCTTGCACAAAAAGTTTCCGTGCTCTGCCAGCAATCTGCGGGCAACATTCAAAGCATTTGTGGAAAGCCATATGCTTCTTGCCTGATCCATAACGTAATGCCCCGATAAATTTGGAGACATGTCCGAAATCACGGCATTCGCTTCTCCTGCTTCCTCCTCCAATTTTTTTAATGTTTCCTCTTCGGTTATATCACCGTGTATGAAGGTAACACCTGTTATCGGGTCCATATGCTGAATGTCAACGGCAAAAACTTTTGCACCAAGCTTCACTGCAACCTGGCTCCAGCCGCCTGGAGATGCCCCCAGATCTATTACAGTATCTCCCCTTCTTATGATATGATATCTGTTGTTTATCTGCAGAAGTTTGTAAGCAGAGCGTGCCCTATATCCTTCGCTTTTTGCGCTCCTGTAATAATGCTCACGCTTCAGCTCCCTGTACCATCTGTCGGACATGCATTAGAGCACTATATCAAGGTCAAGTTTCTCTGCAAGCTCCTTGTATCTGTTCCTTATCGTAACTTCCGTAACTCCTGCAATGTCTGCAACTTCTCTCTGTGTCTTCCTCTCACCGCAGAGTATTGATGCAATGTATATCGCTGCTGCTGCAACACCTGTCGGTCCTCTTCCGCTTGTCAGCTCTTTGTTCTCTGCCTGCTGGAGTATTTCCAATGCTTTTGATTTTATGTCCTCGCTCAGATTCAACTTGCTGCAAAATCTTGCCGTATAATCCTGAGGAGATGTCGGCATAAGCTTGAGTACAAGTTCCCTTGCAATAAATCTGTATGTTCTTCCTATTTCCTTTCTATCCACTCTTGAAGAATTTGCTATCTCATCCAGGGTGCGGGGCACACCGCACTGCCTGCATGCCGCATAGATGGCGGCGGCAGTAACCCCCTCAATTGAGCGACCTCTTATCAGATTCTTCTCAACAGCCCTTCGGTATACCATGGCAGCCGCTTCCCTCACATTTCTTGACAATCCCATATCAGATGATATGCGGTCAAGTTCCGAAAGAGCAGATGCAAGGTTGCGTTCAGAAGCACTTCCAACCCTTATCCTCCTCTGCCATTTTCTCAGACGGTAGAGCTGTGCTCTGTTCCTTGTTGGAATTGATTTGCCGTAACTGTCTTTGTTCTTCCATCCTATCATCGTGGAAAGTCCTTTGTCATGAAGAGCATAGTTCATCGGAGCACCTGTTCTCGCCCTTTTATCCCTCTGCTCAGGGTCGAAAGCCCTCCACTCGGGCCCATGGTCGATATACGAGTCGTCTATAACGAGACCGCAGTCCCCGCACACCAGTTCTCCCCTTTCATAATCCTGAATGAGATGTGTTGAACCACATTCCGGGCACTTACTTATTTCTTCTATTTCTACTTTCTTATTTCTCGACATTTTACCCCCAAAGTTTTTAAATCTTTTGCTTTCGAATGTAGATGTTATATATAAACCTTTCGTCGCATTTTTAATCTGCCATTTTGAAACAGGCATCTTTACTTAAAGGAGGGGGAACGAGGGCAAGGAGGAAATGCGGGGAAAACAACATCGACCCTCATTCCCCTTACTCATTCTGCAATAGTTTGCAATTGTTAATAAGATATTGGAAATAATATATAAAGTTTTCTGTGGGCTGCACGCTTTTAATGTTATCTTAACTTATCTGTCCAGCGCAAACCCATTACAAAAACTTTTTATATCGTTTGCATTACCTCTTTTATGTTTTGCCCTAAATGCGGCTCTCTCCTTTATCCGGAAGGGGACGAGATGGTATGCAGAAAGTGCGGATATCACAAAAAGAAGGAAGGGAGCAGAGTCGTGGTATCGAGCAGGAAGGAAAAAGAACTCACTGTTATAGAAGAAAATGAAGATACGAATGTTTTACCGAAAACAAATGTGAGATGCCCGAAATGCGGGAATAATGAAGCTTACTGGATACTTCTGCAGACAAGAGCTGCCGATGAACCCGAAACAAGGATATATACCTGCACAAAGTGCGGACACAGATGGAGAGAGTACTAACCAACAGGTGCCGTTCTCGGATGCCGGTCCCACTGATTCAATCTTCCCGGAACATGATACGGCACCCCTATGAAGCCCAGTATTTTTAGTTTAAGACCTATGTAATCGCTCCAGTAATTTCCATCCCATGAACTCCCGTAATCATCCCATGCGTTCTGTGCATTTTCGATGATATCGTTGTCTGTAAAAGAATTGCCACTTGAACGGCAGCCAACAGATATGCCGTAATGCTCATTCTTCTTCACAATATTATGGTAAAAGGTGTTATTGTCTGCATCCACAAATTGAGGCCCGTGCTCATTTCCGTAGATATTATTTCCTGAAATGGTGTTATTGCCTGAACTATAAAGATAAACGCTGTACCAGTTTTTAATAAAAACATTGTCCGTAATGGTACTTTCCCCAGAGCTGTCGAGCCACAGTGCATACCACCTGTTAGATGAAAAATTGTTTTCCGTTATAACAAGATAAGGAGAGTATTCGCTCCACACCCCGTACCAGTTATTACTTATCTTATTATCCCGTATCAATGAATTTGATGAATTTACCATGTAAACAGCATATTCAATATTTTTTGCAATGCGATTATTCTCGATAACGGCATAGGCGGCATTCTCAAGGTATAAACCCCAGCCATAACCAGATATGCTCAGTCCATGAATTATGCTTCCGGTGCCGTTGCACAAAATTCCTGCATAATTTTTCCCGCCACCGTTGCTTATTATTGATATATTTCTGATCTCAGCCCCATCGGCATGAATGATAATTCCATTTTCATCGCTTTTCAAAACCACGCCATCAGAACTCTGCCCGATAATAGATATGGACTTGCTTATTTTCAAATTCTCGTAATAAATACCATCATACACAAATATGGTGTATCCGTCTTCTGCATCATTTATTGCATCCTGTATCGTCGTATAATTTCCCAAGCCTGAGCCGCCGACGTAGAGCACATGCGTCTCGCCTGATTGCCCTTCACCCGGATAATGCAGCGGCTTACCGTCTTCCTTATTCCCCATCTCTCCTCCTTTTCCATTTCCAATCCTTAAAGTCGGATCCCCGAAAAGCTCTAGCTCCTCGGCT
>Ga0190303_1000304_pt1 | contig 20309 bp, 20 predicted proteins | sample 48700701_MG_FD_161672 | JGI IMG/M metagenome (GOLD analysis project Ga0190303, IMG submission 161672) | Hydrothermal vent sediment bacterial communities from Southern Trench, Guaymas Basin, Mexico - 4870-07-0-1_MG | ecosystem: Environmental > Aquatic > Marine > Hydrothermal vents > Sediment ... | reverse complement strand
TTTTCAAAAAATGAAACCGAAAGAGAAGTATCTCTTTGTTGGAAACCCCATAAGAGAAGAAATTACAAAAGGAGATAAAGAAATCGGAAAGAAAATTTTTAATTTAACAAACGAAAAACCAGTTCTCTTAATATTGGGGGGTTCTCAAGGGGCCCAAAGAATAAATGATGTTATTCTTCAAGCCCTCTTGGATATCTTAAAATTATTTGAAGTCATTCATCAATGTGGCAAGAATAACATCAGGGAAATGCAACTCCAAACAGAGGTAATCTTTCAAAAAGAAAAATCTCTTAGAAAATATTATCACTTGTATGGATTTTTAAATGAAGATCAGTTAAAACATGCCTATAAAGTAGCAGATTTGGTGATCTCAAGAGCAGGCTCTGGCTCAATTTTTGAAATTTTAGCAAACGGTCTTCCTTCAATTTTAGTACCTCTTCCTGAATCGGCGCAGAATCACCAAAGAGAAAATGCATACATCATTGAAAAATATGGAGCTGCTTTGGTGATTGAGCAATCTAATTTTAAACCTCACTTTCTTCTAAAAAAACTTTATCTATTTTTCTCCAAGCCCGAACTATTGAAGGAAATGAAAAAGAAAGCCAAAGAATTAGCCGTACCAAACTCGGCAAAAATTATTGCAAAATATATCCTTCAAGAGTTGAATCTCGTTGATTTTAAAGAAAAGAAGGCCTAGAATAAAAATATGGACAATTTAGAATTTAAAACGACAAAACCTCGAGTAAGAATTGCACCATCTCCAACAGGCCCTCTCCATATAGGAACGGCCCGTACTGCTTTGTTTAATTATCTTTTTGCCAAAAAATACAACGGTGCTTTCATTTTAAGAATAGAAGATACAGATATAGAAAGATCTAAAAAAGAATGGGAGAAAGATATAATAGAAGGCCTAAAATGGCTGGGACTAATGTGGGACGAAGGTCCTGCACCTGATGGAGAGGGTTATATTGGCAATTTTGGTCCCTATAGACAGAGTGAACGGAAAGATATCTATAAAAAATATATCCAAAAATTGTTAGATGAAGGCAAGGCTTATTATTGTTTTTGCTCGCCTGAAGAATTAGAAGCAAAAAGGCAGTATTTTATGAGCATAGGCCAGCCACCCAGATATAATGGAAAGTGTAGAAATCTCAGCCAAAAGAAGGTAAAAGAATACCTTCAAGCAAAAAAGCCATATGTAATAAGATTTAAAAACCCAAACAAAAAAGTTATTTTTGATGACTTAATTCATGGCAAAATTGAGAGTAACTCTTTTGAATTTGGAGATATTGTAATTGCTAGAGACGAAACTACCCCTCTTTATAATTTAGCCGCTGTAATTGATGATTTTGAGATGAAAATCACACATGTAATTAGGGGAGAGGATCATATTCCAAACACCCCCAAACAAATTCTTTTATACGAGGCTTTAGGGTTAAAACCTCCTAAATTTGCACACCTTCCATTGATTTTGGGTCCGGATAGAAGTAAATTAAGTAAACGACATGGGGCTGTTGCTCTAAGAGAATACAAAAAAGCAGGGTTTTTGCCTGAGGCCATAATTAACTTTATGGCATTTTTGGGTTGGAATCCAGATAAAGAAAGAGAAATTTATTCGTTGAATTCACTTATAAAAGAATTTTCTTTAGAAAAATGCCAAAAATCTCCAGCCGTTTTCAATAAAAGAAAATTGATTTGGTTTAATGGATTTTATATTCGTCAAAAAAATCTAGACAAATTAACAAAATTGTGCCTTCCATATCTAATTGAGGCTGAACTTATAAAACCAAAAATTGAAAGCAAAAAATATCCTCCAGTATTTGGAGGAGAAACCATCAGACAGAGTTTTATAATTAAAGAAACAGGTAAGATAATTGAAATTGATACGATAAAAAAGATAATTGCTATCTACCAGGAGAGGTTGAAGGTATTATCGGAAATTCCTCATCTTATAGATTTCTTTTTCAAGAAAGAATTAAATTACAAAAAGGATTTGCTTAAATGGAAAGATGCAGACGAAAAAAATGTTTTAGAGGCTCTTGAGAAAGCAGAGAATATTCTACAACAAATTGAAGAAAAAGATTGGAATGCAGAAAATCTAAGAAATATCCTAGTTAAAGAAGCAGAAAGGTTCAGTAAAGTAGGGGATAGGGGATACTTCCTTTGGCCAATAAGAGTGGCTTTAACTGGAAAAGAATCTTCGGCTCCTCCTTTTGAAATTGCCGAAATTTTAGGAAAAGAAAAAACTTTGGAAAGAATTAAAAAAGCAAAAAGTTTACTTCAATCATGAAAAGATCAATAACTCTTGTTCTATTTTTATCTTCAATATGTCTTCTCTTGTTGCCTTTGTTTGCTTTTTCCCAAATAGGTCCTCCGGGACAAGAAGAGGCAAAAGGACTTGTTCAAAGAGTTGTTACTTCAACAAAACCATATTTTGGTTCTTTTTGGCGTCAGAAAGTTGTTCCTTTCTTTGTTAACTTAGCCAAAAAGATTAAAATTTGGTGGGAAGAGAAAGGAAAAATTGAAATAAATAATCTTTGGGAGGAGATTACTACCTTCTTAAATAAAGAAATTGTAATTGAATAAAGATTCTTTGCGCTTATAAACTTGACATCTTGTGTAGGGAGGCAATATAATGAGAGAGAGACAATGTCACATAATGTAGGTTAATCGAACTTAAAGAACTCTTATTAAAGATATTACAATACCATGCCTCAGAGTTTCAAACCTCTCTGCCAATATTTACCAGATTTTTTAGACTGGCTTGAGATTGAAAAAGGACTTTCAAGCAAAACACAAGAAAATTATGATCGGTTTTTAAAATGTTTTTTTAATTGGTTAAAAGCAAACAAATTAGATAAAATTACACCGCCGGAATTAACAAAAGAACATATCTGGAAATATAGAGTTTTTTTATCCCGCCAATATATCTCAAAAAATACCAAAAAACCAATAAAAAGATCTACCCAAAACTATTACTTGATCGCTTTAAGGTCATTTTTAACCTTCTTTGCTGAAAAAGATATTCCTTCTCTACCTCCTGAAAAGGTGAAGTTGCCAAAAGATAAAGATGAAAAGACTATTCATTTTTTAACATTAGATCAGGTAAAAAAGTTACTGGAGACTCCAGATACAAGAGATGTGATTGGTTTAAGAGATAGAGCCATTTTAGAGGTTCTTTTTTCCACGGGTCTCCGAGTAAGTGAATTAGTTTCTTTAAATAGAGACCAAATTAAAATAAAACCAGATACAAAAGATTTAGAAATTTCAATAATTGGAAAAGGAGGGCATCCAAGAACAGTATATTTATCGGAAAGAGCCGTCAAATGGTTAAGAGAGTATTTGAGAACGAGAGGCGACAAAAATAAAGCTTTATTTATTAGTTATCGGGGAAAAAACCCTTCAAGTAGGCTGACAAGAAGAACTGTTGAAAGAATAGTCAAAAAATATGCGCTTTTGGCGGGTCTTCCAGCAAATACTACCTGTCACACTCTTCGCCATAGTTTTGCAACAGATCTTTTAATGAAAGGGGTTGATTTAAGAACAGTACAGGAATTCTTAGGACATAAAAATATAGTCACCACACAGGTATATACTCATGTTACTCGTCCTCGTCTCAGAGAAATTCATCGCAAATACCATGGTCTCAAATAAATTAATGCTTATAGAAAGCTCTCCTCCCCGAAATGGAGTGAAAAAAGTAATTTAAAGAAATAAAAAAGCGGGCATCAAAAAATGTCGCTTAATATTAAGAAGACTTCTTCAACAAATTTACAACTTTTTTAAAACTTAAACGGAACCAAACGGTATATTTATCCGGCTTTTCTTTCAGATCGTGTAGAACATCTTCAATTTTTACCCATTTGAAATCCTCTACCTCTTTTGGATCAGGTTTGATTTTTTGCTCGCAGCATCCAACAAGGACATGATCAATCTCAAATTCTTTTATTTGACCAAAATCCACCCTATAAATAAAAGAAAAAAGATATTGTAATTTACAATCAAATCCCATTTCTTCTTTTAACCGTCGATGGGCCGCTTCTTTAAGAGACTCATTAGGTCTTGGATGAGAACAGCAGGTATTTGTCCATAATCCTCCTGAATGATATTTATCTTTATGACGTTTCTGTAAAAGTATCTTCTCTCTTTTTGGGTCAAAAATAAAAATGGAAAAAGCCCGATGAAGTTTCCCTTCTCTATGAGCTTTTAGTTTTTCCTCAACTCCAATCGGATTATCGTTTAGATCAACCAAAATAACCTTTTCCATTTTTTATTTATCTTTGATATAAACCTATCAATTCAGCCGAGGCCAAAATATGGCCTTTAATGGCTTCCAACACGTCTTCTCTTGTTGCTTCAGATGAGAGATCAAGTGTTGTATCTAATGCATACAATCTAAAATAATAGTGATGTGTGCCTGAGGGCGGACAAGGTCCTCCATATGAATGTTTCTTAAAATCATTTAATCCCTCAACTGCTCCCTCAGGAGAAGAATCTTCTTCAATAAATTGAACTGAAGGATCAATATTAAACACCACCCAATGACTCCAAATTCCTATTGGAGCATCTGGATCATCGACAATTAAAACTAAACTTTTTGCTTCTTTTGGTACGTTCTCAATTTGTAAAGGAGGGTTTATATCTTCACCATCACAGGTATACTTTACGGGGATAAACTGGTTATTCTCAAAGGCAGGACTTGAAATTTTCATAGAACTTGGTTTTGTTAATTCTTCTTTTGATATAGAGGGTTGAGCCTCTTTTTTGTAAGACCTTTGAAGATAAACTATACCGGCAACTAAAAGTAGTGAAATTACCAAAATAATTAAAAAGAGAACTTTTGTTTTGTGCATATGAGTTTAGAGATTAATTCTTTTATTTACCAAACCGTCTTTGACGCTTTGAATAATTTAAAAAGGCGTTTTCTAGATCTTCTTCTGTAAATTCTGGCCAGTACTTATTTGAGAAATAAAGTTCTGAATAAGCAGACTGCCAGATTAGAAAATTAGAAATTCTTTTTTCTTTACCTGTTCTAATAATAAGATCTGGGTCGGGAAGTCCTTCTGTCCATAGATATTTTGAAATAAGAGTCTCATTAATCTCTCTTAGTGGTATTTTTAATTTTATGATTTTTTTTATTGCCTGAATCACATCTGCTCTTCCTCCATAGGAAAGGGCTATATTTAAAATTCCTTTTTTGTTTCTTCTGGTAATCTGTTCTACCTTTTTAATCTTCTTTTGCAACTCATTCGGCAATCTCCATTTCTGCCCTATTATATTTATTTTTATACCCTTTTTGTTCCACTCTTCTACATTCTTATCCGAAAGCATTGAATCAAAAAGTTTCATTAAATAAACTATCTCTTCTTTTGATCTGTCCCAATTCTCGGTTGAAAATGCAAAAACTGTCAGAATTTTTACCCCTTTTCTGTAGCAATACCTTGCTATTTTTTTAAAAGTTTCGATTCCTTTTTTATGACCTAAAAGTGTTGGCAGACCATATTTCTTTGCCCATCTTCTGTTTCCATCAGGAATAATTCCAAGATGATAAGGAATTTTTACATCGTCTTGACCAACTTTTCTTTCTTTGCTACAATTCATTGATTGATAACAATTAATAATTGCTATGGCAAAAACAAAATCTGCAGGCTCAACAAAATTAGGAAGAGATTCAAGACCCAAATATTTAGGAGTCAAGATTTTTGGTGGACAGAAGGTCAATCCGGGAATGATTATTGTTAGACAGCTAGGAACAAAATTTCTACCGGGCAAGAATGTAGGCAGAGGAAAAGATGATACCCTCTATGCCAAAAAAGCGGGAATAGTTCGCTTCATTACAAGAAGAAAAAGAAAATTCGACGGCACTCAACGGATTGTCAAAATAGTTAATGTAGAATAATCCTATTAGCTTTCTTCTTCAGGAACTATAACTACTCTTATCTCCGCCTCAAGCCCCTGGTCTAAGTTTATTTTTACAGGAAATTCGCCCAGTTCTTTGATGGGTTTCTCAAGTTCAACTTGAGTTTTCTTAATATCAAACCCCATTTCTTTCAATTTTTTGGCTATTTTTATCTGATTTATACTCTCAAAAAGTTTCCCTTGTTTACCCACTTTAACAACAAACTCAACTTCCTGCCCATCTAATTTAGAGGCTAATTTTTGAACTTCCTTTAATTGCTCCTGGGCTTTTTTTATAGCCAATTTCCTTTGCTCCTCGGCCCATTTTATAAGTTTCTCGGTGGCAGGCTTTGCAAGTCCCCTTCTTATAAGAAAATTCCTTGCATAACCATCTGCTACCTCCTTAACATCATATTTCTTTCCTAATTTTTCTATGTCTTTTAAGAGAATAACCTTCATATTTTTAAAGTTGCTTTAATATTTCTTTTGCCTTATCAAACTGTGGATCTTTTCCTTGTTCAATATCTTCTTGAGTAAGTTTTACTTTAATATCTGGCTCTAATCCTTTCTTATCAATAAGCCGTCCTTTTGGCGTAAACCAATGGGCTGTAGTGACCTTTAATAATCCTTCTCTTTTTATTCTACCAATATTCACTGTCTCTTGAACTGACCCTTTACCAAAAGTCTTCTCTCCTATTAATTTTACATCATTCCTTTGTTCTCTTAAAGCGGCTGCTAAAATTTCTGCTCCCGAGGCAGTTCCTTGGTTAATTAAAACTACAAGTGGATAATTTAAAAATGTAGCCGGACCTTTGGTTTTATAAATCTCTTCTTTGCCATCTGCATACCGAGCTTTTGAAACAATCTTACCTCTTTCTAAAAACCATCCTGCGATCTCCTGGACTTTATTTAACAAACCACCTGGATTATTTCTAAGATCCAAAATGATCTTTTTTACATTGCTATTTTCTATAATCTGAGCAGCCTTTATAAATTGCAAAGTTGTGTTCTCATTGAACTGATAAATAGTTAAATGTGCAATATCATCATCTAAAATCTCTACTTTTACTGAGGGAATATTAATTACATCTCTTGTAATTTCAATTTCTTTTGGTTCATCCCACCCTTCTCTAAAAACAGTTAGTCTCACTGTTGTTCCTTTTTCGCCCCTTATCATTTTCACTGCCTCATAAATAGTAAGGTCTCTTGTATAAACATCTTCGATTTTAATTATTTTATCTCCGGGTAAAATACCTGCTCTCTTTGCAGGCGTTCCTTCAAGTGGAGCAATTACAGTAAGTTGTCCATCTCTTATCCCTATTTCCATTCCTACTCCCTCAAAACTACCTGAGATATCTTCTAGAAACATTTTGCTCTCTTGAGGTGTATAAAAAACAGTATAAGGATCATTTAAACTTTGGGCTAACCCTTTTGCAGCTCCATAAATCATATTCTGATAATCTAGTTTTCCAATATATTTTTCTTCTAAGGCATTCCAAACTTCCCATAAGATAGAGGGGTCTACTTCTGAGGGAAGATTCTTGGGGGGTTTTGGCGCTTGCTGGAGGCCTAAGTAAAATCCAATACTTAAAGAGACACCTATAAGAAGGAGAGATGATAGAAGTACAACACTTATTTTATATAACTTATTTTTCATAAAATTTTATAATTTCTTGAATAAAGCGGAGAATTTTTTTCTTTAAAATCCGAAGCTGAAAGTATAGAAACAAAAGTATGCCTAAACAAGAAAAAAGCAGGTTAATGCCTCTGAAAATCAAACTAAATGCAACCCCATCTGTTTGAGATAAATTAAAAAATTGAAAAAGATAACCTTGGCTCACTTCAAGAGTGCCTAAAGCAGCCGGAAGAGGAAAAAATGAAGCAAGTCCTACCATACTATTTATAGCAAAAATTTTGAAAAGAGCCAAATGTTTGCCCAAAAAAATAACAATCGTCCAAAAGGATAAAATTGTAAGAAAAACTTCGATGCCTCCCATTAAAAAAATCTTTGAGAGAGTTTTTTTGTCTTTAGTAAAAAACTTCCTGATCTCTAATTCAATCTCTTTGATATTTTCTTTTTTTTCTTTAAAAATTTTTATCCTTTTGAGATAAAATTTTTTCATTAGCCAAGAAAATATTCCTTCCTTTAAACTAATTGATCGGATCTTTAAATAAATAAAAAAACCAGAAAGAGGCAGAAGCAAAACTAAAGTGCTTATCATTAGTTTGGTAAATAAATTTGTGGGTAAATAAAATATAAAGGCAAAAACTCCTATTAAAAAAAATACGAATGAGGCTAAAAACAAAATTAATTTATCAAGAATAATAGAAGAAATAATATATTTTGAAGGTATATTAGTTTCTTCCTTTAAAATAGCGTATCTTACTGGCTCGCCCCCCAGAAGCACAACTGGTGTTAAATAACTAAACGAAAATCCAACCATTCTTGCTAAAAGAGGAGGGCGAAATTTTATATCTTGTCCTTGAGATTTTAAAATAAGAAACCAGCGAAAGGCATCTATTAAAATCTCCGCTGAAAATAAAATTAAGGTAACTGCAATAAATTTCCAAGGCCATAATTTTGATAAAGCCCTGGCCACTTCGGATAGGTCAGTAGAATATAACGCAAAAACAAACAATCCGATACCAACAAAAAGTAAAATAAAGAAAAATAATTTTCTCATAGACTATTGTATTTATTTTACCCAAACCTCATTATTTTGAAAAGAAATAGGAAGGCGAAAATTTGTCCAGAACTAATTATTTATAAATCTAATTATATTACCTCTCCTATAAGATAATTTGGTTTTGCCTCTTTAATTTTTACCCTCAAAAACTTTCCAACTTTTGCATTTTTTAAAATAATGGCTCTAAAATGGATAGGTCTTGCAATATAGGTATTATTTTTTCCTTCTTTTATCACCAACACCTCCTCTTCTCTACCTACAAATCTTTTGCTGTCTTCTTCTTTAATTTTGAGACAAAGTCTATTTAAAAAACGGGACCTTTCTGTTTTAACTCGATCTGGCAAATCTTTCAACAAACTAGCCTCTGTTTTGTCTCTTCTCGAAAACTTAGTAATGTTAACTATCCGAGGAGACACTCTCTTAATTAAATCAACTGTTTTTTGAAAATCTTTTCCAGTTTCTGTTGGATAGCCTACAATAATATCGGTTACAAGCATAAGGTCTGGAAATCTCTTTTTGAAAGCTTCAATAATTTCAAGAAAATCTTTTGTCTTATATCCTCTTTTCATTTCTTTTAAAACCTTATCTGAACCACTTTGTACTGGAATATGAAGGTATTTATAAATTTTTGGGGAATCATAAAGAGAAAGAAGAGGGTTTAAAATTCTTTTAAAATGTTGGGGGTTGCCCATTCCAATTCTCACCCAAAAATTTCCGGGAATTTCTATAATCTTTTTTAAAAGCTGTGGCAATTCATATTTACCTCTATCTAACCCAAAACAGGCGATATCCTGTGATGTTAAATGTATCTCTTTAAATCCCCCAAGCAGAGCCATTTTAATTTCTCTCAAAATGGAATCTTGAGAAAAACTATATAACTTTCCTCGAGCAAATTTTGTTGCGCAATAGGCACATTCTCCAAGACAACCTTCTGAAATTGGAATGATAGCCGTAGTAGTAAAAGGAGTTCTCATTTTGAGAGAGCAAAGTTTGGCCTTGTTAATCGGGGTTTTATCAAGATAAATGGGTTTTTGTCCCTCAAGTACTTGTTTTACTGCTTCTTGAATTTTTAAAATATTTTGAGGACCTATAACTCCATCAACTTGATCAACTATTTTCTCTGAAATAAGAGGAAGACATCCTGCTAAAATTATTTTTTTGTGCTTCTTTTTTAATTCCTGTATTTTTCTTTCTATTTTTCTTTGAGTTTTTTCAATTACTCCACAACTATTTATCACAACAAAATCTGCCTCATCTTCTGATGAGGGTTGAAATTTTTTTGACAAAATTCCATAGATTATCTCCGAATCTGCCTGATTCAACTTGCAACCATAAGTTATAAGAGAAAATTTTCTCATTTTTTTGCAAATTATAATCCTTTATTTTCACTGTCAAGTATTTGAACATAAAAAGCCAGGGCTTTTCTGACCCCCGGCTTTTTTGCCTATCAAAACTGTGTAAAGTGACACTTTACACAAAATTTTAAAAATCCCAAAAATTTTTAAATTTTTAAAAAACCCCCCCTCTTAAGCAAGTAATATCAATGCCTCCCACTACCCCTTTGTGTAAAGTGACACTTTACACAAAAAAGAAAGTTTTTACTTGTTAACTACTTATAACCATTCGTCGCTTCGCCTCGCTAAGCGGGGCTCCGCTCATCAACTCGCTCTAATATGCCCCCGCCGCGACTCGAACGCGGAACCTCTGGCTTAAAAGGCCATTGCTCTACCAATTGAGCTACGGGGGCAAGTCTCGCCTGTCAGGCGAGAAAATTCTAAATCCTAATTTCTAAATCCTAAATAAATTCCAAATCCCAAAATTACTAATAACTCAATCACTTAGCCACTCGGTCACTCAACTATAGGCCCTCTTCTTGCAACTTTTTTAATAACTCTTTTTGTTTTTTTGTCAATCTTTTTGGGGTTTTAATTTGAACCTTAACATATAAATCCCCTCTTCCATATCCTTCAAAATGAGGAATACCTAAATTTTTAAGCCTGAAAATCTCGCCAGATTCTGTTCCTGCAGGCACTTTAAGTAAAACTGTCTTTTCCAATGTCTCTACCTCTACCTCACCTCCCAACGTTGCAAGAGAATAAGGGACTTGCACTGTCGTATAAAGATCATCTTGTTTTCTCTTAAAATGTGGATGAGGTTTAATATGTATTTTCACATATAAGTCTCCGGGTTTACCCCCCCTCCGCCCTGCATCTCCCAAACCTTTAAATTGTAAAACTTGATTTGAGTCAACGCCTTGAGGAATAGTAATCTGAATTGTTTCTTCTTTTTTAATCCGACCTTCGCCTTTGCATACATTACATGGTTTCTCAGGAATATATCCTTCTCCTTTACAAGTAGGACAAGTTGTATATCTTGAAATAGTCCCAAAAAAAGTTCTTTTAATTTGCTGAACCTCTCCCCTACCTCTACATGTAGGGCATTCCTTTAATTGAGATCCCGGCTCAGCACCCTTACCATCACATCTTGGGCACACTACATATTTATACAAAGTTATTCTTTTCTTTTGGGGTTTTAAAACCTCTTCTAGACTCATCTCAATTATTACTTCTAAATCCCTACCTTTTCTTCTATCTTCCTTTCTTCTTGTAGAAAAACCAAAAAATTCTTCAAATAAATCTTCTAAATTTTCAAAACCAAAACCGGTTTTTCTTTCAAAGTCCGATTGCCAGAAATTATCAAAATCAAATCCCTCAAAAGGTCCCCGAAAACCCTCTCCTGCACCCTCAAACACTCTACCATATTTATCATATTGGGCTCTTTTTTCTTTATCAGACAAAACCTGATAAGCCTCGTTTATTTCCTTAAACTTCTTTTCATCCCCTCCCCTATCTGGATGATATTTATGAGCCAAGCGCCTGTAGGCTTTTTTTATCTCCTCATCTGAGGCATCTGGTGGGACACCTAAAATTTTATAGTAGTCTTTCATAATTTTTTTATTTGGTTGGCAATATTATTTGGGCTAATTGAGAATAGCGATATTCCTGTAAAAGCGAGGCAACAAGTTTCAAAGTAGCTCTCGGAGGCGGCTGAGCATGGTCTCCGAGCGAAGCGAGGAGTCAGCCGCCCAGAGCCTCAGGCTGCCAAATCTCGCTGGGATTTGGACAGCCGGTACTTTGAAACTTTGTTGCCGAGCAGCTTTTTAAAAATTGCTTTCCGAGCGATTATTTTTCTTTATATTCTCCCTCTTTTGCTTCACCTTCATCTTTTTGCGAATCACTTTGAGAACCAGAACCTCCTTGAGATTTATATAACTCTGCCCCAATTTTCTGCATTGATTCTGACAACTCTTGAATTCCTCTCTTTATATCCTCTATATTATCACTCTCTTTCAATTTCTTCAAACTCTCGATCTTCTCCTCTATTTTTTTCTTATCCTCCTCTTTTATTTTATTTTGAAATTCTTTTAAAGTCTTTTGAGCAGTATAAATTATTGCATCGGCATTATTCTTTGCCTCCGCCAGTTCTCTTTTCTTTCTATCTTCCTCTGCGTGCATTTGAGCCTCTCTTTTCATTCTCTCAACCTCTTCTTTTGAAACTCCCAAAGATCCCTCAATTCTTATAGATTGACTCTTTCCTGTTGCTTTATCCTTTGCAGTTACAGTTAAAATACCATTGGCATCTATGTCGAAAGTTACCTCAATCTGAGGAACACCTCGTGGAGCAGGAGGAATACCGTCTAAGATAAACCTTCCCAAAGACTTATTGTCTTTGGCCATTGGTCTCTCTCCTTGAAGTACATGGATTTCAACCGAAGTTTGGTTATCAGAAGCAGTAGAAAAAATTTGGGTTTTTGAAGTTGGAATAGTTGTATTCTTTGGAATTAAAATTGTATTCACACCTCCTAAAGTCTCGATACCTAAAGATAAAGGAGTAACATCTAAGAGTAAGACATCTTTCACCTCGCCTTGTAAAATTCCTCCTTGAATTGCTGCCCCAATTGCAACTACTTCATCTGGATTAATATCCTTCCTTGGTTCCTTTCCAAAAACTTCTTTGATTCTTTGCTGGATTAAAGGCATCCTTGTTTGCCCTCCAACAAGAATTATTTCATCTATATTCTTTGGATCCATCTTTGCCTCTTTTAAAACTTGATTTACTAACTCAATAGACCTATCTACATATTCCTTTACCATCTCCTCGAATTGGGCGCGTGTAAGCTTATAATAAAGATGTTTAGGGCCTGAGGCATCAGATGTTATAAAGGGAAGATTAATTTCTGTTTCATAAGTAGTTGAGAGTTCAATTTTGGCTTTTTCTGCTGCTTCCTTGAGTCTCTGCAAAGCCAATGGGTCTTTTCTCAAATCAATTCCGTGATCTTTTTGAAATTGCTCTACCAACCAATCAATAATTTTTTGGTCAAAATCATCCCCTCCAAGGTGAGTGTCGCCTCCTGTTGCTTTTACCTCAACTGTATCATCTCCAGTTTCAATAATTGAAATATCAAAAGTACCTCCCCCAAAATCATACACCACAATTTTTTGATTTTCTTTTTTGGTAAGTCCATAGGCTAATGCTGCGGCTGTTGGTTCATTAATAATTCTTTTTACCTCAAATCCTGCAATTTCTCCTGCAAGTTTTGTAGCCTTTCTTTGAGAGTCGTCAAAATATGCAGGGCAAGTAATAATGGCTTGATCAATTTTTTCTCCTAGTTTTTCTTCTGCATCCTGCTTTAGTTTCTGCAAAACCATGGCTGAAATTTCAAAAGGTCGATACCATTTATCTCCCATTTTCACCTCAACACCTCCATCAGATGCTTTTCTAATCTCATATGGCAAAATCTTAAGATCCCTTTGGACTTCGGGATCTTCAAATCTCCTTCCAATAAGTCTTTTTACAGAAAAAATTGTATTCTTTGGATTAGTGATCTGCTGTCTTTTTGCCAAAACCCCAACTAACCTTTCTCCATTTTTTGTCAGAGCAACAACAGAAGGAGTAACTCTTGCGCCTTCTCTATTTTCAATAATTTGAGGCTGGCCATCTTTTACAATAGCCATAGCCGAATTAGTTGTTCCTAAATCTATTCCAATTATTTTTGCCATAAGCCCAAAATAAATTTTTATTTTTTAATTTTTAATTATTAATTATTAATTATTTTCATCCCTTATTGGAGGCTTTCTTCCCCCCGCTATCAAGAAAGTGATAGCGGGGGGCTAAAGCCTCCAATTATTTTACTACTTTTACGGGCACCTTTTTTGTTTTTTTCTTTTTCTCTTCTTTCTTTGGAATCTCTATCTTCAAAACACCATTTTGATATGTAGCTTTAGCCTTCTTGTCAACAACTTCAACAGGTAAAGCAACCATTCTTTTCAAATATCCAGCTTTAATTTCTTTTCGATAATAATTCTTCTTCTTTTCTTCAACCTTTTCTTCTTTTTTTGCCTCCACTCTTAACACATTATCTTCAACTGAGACATCAATAGACTTTGGGTCAACGCCCGGCATAGCAATCTCTGCCACCAGTTTTCCGTTTTTCTCATAAATATCCATCTTAGGTTCCTCTATTAAGGAAATTTCTGGAAAGGCAAGTTCATCAAATTTTGCTGCCCATTCATCAAAAAATCTTTCTATATCTCTATATGGATTGTAACGTATTAAAGCCATAGCCCCATCAGGATAATTTTTAATTTTTATTTTTCGACCTTTTTTGAAGAAATTTTTACCTTCACCGGACGAATTACCCTCCCTTTAAACTTATACCCCTTTTCCAAAACTTGAGCAATAACGTCTTCAGGCAAATCTTTTTCTTCAATCGTCCCTACCGCTTCATGAATTTCTGGATTAAACTTCTCTCCTATCTCTGTTTGGATTTCTTCTAATCCCTCTTTTTCCAAAATCTCTTTCAACTGATTCTTGATTTGCAAAAAACCTTGAATGATTTGATTTCCTTTTAAATCTTGAGAAATAGAATCTTCTGCCCTTTTAAAACTATCTAAAACAGGAAGAAGTTTTAAAACTAAACCCTCATTTGCCAATTCTAAAAATTCTTTCATCCTCTCTTTTTCTTCTTTTATATAATTTAAATGATTGGCTCTTTCCCTTTTCCACCCCGCTAAATATTCTTCTTTTTCTTTCTTAAGTTTTTCAATCTCTTTTTTAAGTTTTTCTATTTCTTTTTCTAAATCTTTTTTCATATTTTCTCAACAAATTCAAATAACGTATAAATGGCTTGTAAATTTTTCTTATAAGGCATTCTTTTTGGCCCCAAAAACACAATGCAGGCACCTTTTTGAGTTCTTGGAATTTTAACCCGTGAGATAATTATACTAAACTCATCGCACCTGGCAATTGGATTATCTCTTCCTACAAATACTTTCATGCTTCCGAAAGGCTCATTGTAAAAGACGTCTTTGATTTTACGTTCTGTTTCCTTAACCAGTTTTGCAAATTTTTTTACACAATTTCTGTCTGAAAATTCTGGCTCAAGTAAGGTATTTGTCCATCCTTCCTCCCATAAAAGATCTTTTTCAAAAAGATAGTTTAACACTAAACTCGAGGAAAACTCATTCAACACTCTGGTTAAATGTTGCGAAAAATTTAATAAATCGTTCAAGTTTCTTTTAATCTCTTTTAACTCTCCAAGTAAATTTTTATGAGGTTTTACATTCTTAATAAATTCTTCTACGAATAAAAGATAACCTCTATCTGTAGGTATTCTTCCTGAGGAACTATAAGGACGAAAAAGCAAACCTTTCCTTGCCAATTCCATCATTTCATTTCTGATGGTGGCTGGGCTGATATTAAAATTATATTGTTCATTTAACTTTAAAGAACTTACCGGTTGAGCGGTCTTAATATATTCCTCAATTGTTTTAAATAAAATCTTTTTCTGTCGAGGAGTTATATCAATCATCATTTTTTATTATAATAATCATAAATTAGCAGTCAAGACCTTTGACTGCTAATCTTGTTATTTGGCATTTTTTATTGTAGAATATCATAAAGCTCTTTATAGGAGGTGATATGGATGAGATACCTTTTGGTAATTAATCCTGAGGCGCAGTTGGGAGTTTCAAAAAGAAAACAGAACGCTCTTATAAAAACAGCATATTCTGTTCTTGGAAAAGGGAAGGTATTTATTGTCGGAAAAGATAGAAAAGAGACTTTAAAAGATGCAAATTTTGAGGCGGTAATTTTTTGTGGAGGCGATGGGACGCTTCATTATGGTCTCCAATATGTACCTCTTGAGAATACAAAAGTTGGCTTAATACCTCTTGGTAGTGGTGTAGATTTTGCTTCAGCCTTAGGTATACCTAAAAGATATAAAGAGGCTTTTGAAGTCATTCATCGAGGCGAAACAAAACGGGTAGATCTTGGCAGAATAAATGGTCGATTATTTGCGAATACAGTTAGTTTTGGATTTGATGCTTTTATTAATCGACTGCAAGATCTCAAGATTCGGCCGAGGATGAAGCGATTAAAAAGATACCTGTTGTTTTTGGATGCAAAATGGTGCTATATAGTTGCTCTTCTTTACTTCTTTTTGCCTTGGGTGAGATTTGAACCAATAAAGTTAGAAATTGAGAGTGATACCTCAAGTCTTACCGAAGAAGTTTTTATGCTCTCAATTACAAATAGTTTTCGTTACGGAGGCGGCTTCAAGATAAACCCTCAAGCAAAAATCGATGATGGATGGCTTGATGCATCTCTTGTCCTCCCGCTAAGCAAATGGTCTATATTTAAAAAGGCATATTCTGTTTGGAAAGGTACTCACATTCTTGATCCTACATTTAGAATCTTCCGATTTACAAAAATGATCGTTAAGTCTGCTACTCCAATAAATGCTCAAGTAGACGGAGAAATGTTAATTCCTGCTTGTTATTTTGAAATAGATATACTTAAAAGGATGCTTGAGGTTTTTGTTCCTTAGCCCACAAAAGAGATTTTCTTTTTTGTGGGCTTTTTGTTTGTGGTTTATTTTCCCTCCTTTTTTGATTAAAATGGAATAATGGCCAAAAAAACCGAAATTTGTCTTTTGTTTTTAATTCTTTTGATTGCATCTTTCTTTCGTTTCTGGCAACTTAAATCCATTCCCCCGGGACTCTATCCGGACGAAGCAATTAATGCAAATGAGGCCTATTTGTTTCCGGGCAAGATTTTTTATCCTGAAAATAATGGAAGGGAGGGGTTATTTATTAATTTGGTATTTCTTTCTTTTAAAATTTTTGGCAAAAGCATCTTTTCACTAAGATTTGTTTCTGCTTTTTTTGGGGTTCTCACAGTTTTGGGATTATATTTATTCTCAAAAGAAATATTCTATTTTGTTGATAAAGAAAAAAATGGGGTTATTTCTTTGTTAGCCTCTTTCTTTCTAGCAACATCTTTTTGGCATACAAATTTTTCAAGAATAGGATTCAGAGGTATTCTTTTGCCATTTATTCTGGTTTTTTGGCTTTATTTTTTATTATTGGGGTGGCGCAAACAAAAAGGGTGGCCAATAATTCTATCAGGAATATTTTTTAGTCTTGGGTTTTACACATATTCTTCTTTTAGACTAGCGGTATTTTTTCTGCTGGCCATTTGGATATATCTTTGGATACTTAAAGGAAGAAAAAATTCAAAACAATTTATAATTTTGAGTCTAAAATTCTTACTCCCTGCTTTTTTAGTTGCTCTTCCTTTGGGAATTTACTTCCTCTATCATCCGCAAGATTTTTTTGGAAGGGTTGGCCCTATTTCAATTTTTGCTCAAAAAGATTTTATAAATGCCTTTTTTGAGAGTTTATTTAAGCATCTTTTAATGTTTAATTTTGCTGGTGATAGAAATTGGCGACATAACATTTCTGGTTCTCCTCAATTATTTTGGCCAATAGGCATTCTTTTTCTTGTAGGCATTTTTATCTTTTTGGATAAGTGTTATCTCCTTCTTGAAGAAAAAAAACCTAAAAAGGCTTTCTTTTATTTTATCCCTCTTTTTGGTTTTTTTATTTTCCTCCTGCCAGGCATTTTAACTTATGAAGGTATCCCCCACTCTCTCCGCACAATCGGCACTATCCCTTTTGTGTATCTTTTTGCTGGATTTTCAGCCCCTAAACTGTATGAAATAATAAAAAAGATTGTCTCAAAATACAAATTCGCCCCTTTGTTTTTGAAGACATTTATTGTTGTCTTTTTTCTTTTTATCCTAACAAACCAAGCAAACAGATATTTTATTCTTTTTGCTAAAAACGAAAATGTAAAAGGAGCTTTCACAAACAATTTTGTCAAAATGGGAAAACATCTTGCCTCTTTTGAAAAAGATGTAAAAAAATATGTAATTGTAAATGAGGATGGCGTGCCTGTCTCTTGGCTAAATGAAACCCCGATGCCGGCTCAAACATTAGTTTTTGAGGAAATTTCAAAATATGGAGAAATAAAAGCTATTTATTTAAAGCCGGAAGATATTGATAAGATAAAATTAGAGAAAAAATCTTTAGTTCTTTTGATGAAGGAGGATGATCAAATTTTAGAGAAACTCAAGAGGAAATATCCCCAAGGTAAAGTAAAAAAAGACTACCCCATAATTAGTTTTGAGATTTTATAATTAAATTTATCAAATATGAAAAAAATATATCTCTATTGTTTGGTTGCCTCAATATTGTTGGCTGCTTTCTTTTTGGCCTTCTTCTCCGCAAAACAAATTTCTCTAACAATGGATGAATTAGCACACATTCCCGCTGGCTTTTCTTATCTTTATAAAAACGATTATCGTTTAAATCCAGAACATCCCCCTCTAATCAAAGATTTAGCAGCCTTTCCTTTAATGTTTTTAGATTTAAATTTTCCTGAAAATCATCCCTCATGGACAGAAGGAGTAAATAATCAATGGTGGTTTGGAAATCAATTTATTTTTAAATCTCAAAATGACCCTGATCAGATAATGTTTTTTGCCAGAATTCCAATGATAATTGTGATGGTGCTTTTTTGCTTGTTTATCTATTTTTGGGCAAAAAAACTTGTTGGGGAAAAATTTGCAATTTTGGCGTTAATTTTTTCTGCCTTCTCCCCTACTATTTTGGCACATGGAAGATTGGTCACCACAGATATTGGAGCCGCCTTTGGAGCAATTTTAGCGACCTATTTTTGGATTTACTTTTTAAAAAATCCCAACTGGAAGAACGTAATCATGGCTGGAATTGTTCTTTCAGCAGCACTTTTGGTAAAATTTTCTTTAATTCTTTTGATTCCTTTCTTTGGCATTCTTGTTATTTTGTGGCCACTTTTAAAGACTGGTTTTAATTGGAAGAATTTAGCCCAATATATCATTAAGGCAATCTGCGCGGGCATTGTAGCGGTAGTATTAATTATCTGGCCATTTTATTATTTCCATACATTTGGCTATCCAAAAGAAAAACAAATTGCTGATACTCAAGAAATTTTAGCTTCAAACCCTTGGAAGTCTTTAAAAAATCTTTGTATTTGGATGACAAAAAATGATTTCACAAGGCCGCTTGCTCATTATCTTTTAGGGCTTTTAATGGCAACTCAAAGAGTAAGTTATGGTAATACTGTTTATTTTCTTGGGACTGTTTCCGGAGGTGGAATAAAGTATTATTTTCCTTTGGTATTTCTAATGAAAGTACCTTTGGGATTAATTATTTTAATGCTCTTTTTGGCGGGATTTTATCTCTTCCAACTTAAATGGTTAAAACGGATTAATCTACGAAAATGCATAGTGACAAACTTTGAACTTTTCTCTTTCTTACTTTTCTGTGTTATTTATTGCTTTACCTCAATTGTAGGAAATCTAAATATCGGGGTAAGACACCTTTTGCCGATTTTTCCATTTTTGTATCTTTTAACTGTCTGTGGAGTAAAATCAATCTATGAGAAATTAGAAGAGAAAAAGAAAAAAGTATTTTTAGGGTTGGTTGGTGTTTTGGTGCTTTGGTATGTTGTAAGTTCCCTTTTATGCTTCCCTCATTATCTGTCCTATTTCAATGAAGCCTTTGGAGGACCCAAAAACGGATATAAATATGTTGTTGATTCAAATTACGACTGGGGCCAGGATTTAAAAAGACTTCAAAAATTTGTTGAAGAAAGAAACATTCAGAAAATATATGTAGATTACTTTGGTGGCGATGATGTACAATACAGGCTGGGTCAAAGATGGCAAAGATTTGATCCAAAAAAAGAAAAACCAAAGGGATGGCTTGCTGTTTCTGCAACATTATTGCAGGGAGGTAGAGGTAAACCTATAAGAGGGTTTGATCAGCCAGCAGAATATTATAGATGGCTTGACGAATATCAGCCTGTGGCTCGGGCGGGAAATTCAATATTTATTTACTATATTCCAGAAAAATAACAAGTTAATCTTCTTTTTGTTTGGTTTTATAAAAGATTTTATCAAAGCGAAGGTCTATATATTCAATCTCTCCTAAATTTTCTTTACCTATTTGTTTTTCTACAAGCACTTCTAAATCTTCAACCTGACCTTTTAGGCTTTTTTGCGGGGATAAAATTAATGTGGGTCCCTCTTTTGGTTTTATTTTTATCTTAAAGGGATCTAAGAAAACTTCCTGAGTTTCTATTGCCAATTCTTCTTTTAAAATATTAAGTATAGTTAATATCCTATAAAGCATTTCTTTATCAATCATTCTTTTCCCTATCCGAATTTCTGCTTTCTCTTTTTTAAAAATAACTAAATTCTTTGATGTAGCAGGATAAAAAATAATACCTTCTTTGTCCATTAAAAAACATCTTTTTTCTTTGCAAAAAAGTGCCACT